>Ga0209611_10000009_pt1 | contig 236434 bp, 206 predicted proteins | sample S1TSphgellanicum_3_FD_187693 | JGI IMG/M metagenome (GOLD analysis project Ga0209611, IMG submission 187693) | Host-associated microbial communities from peat moss isolated from Minnesota, USA - S1T2_Fc - Sphagnum magellanicum MG (SPAdes) (version 2) | ecosystem: Host-associated > Plants >... | reverse complement strand
ACTATTAAAACAAAAAATACTTTTGAATTAATGCTAAAAGCCGGGGTCCGAACTATACCCGGCATAGACCCGAGTGTTTTGGCCTACCCCAATAAAAAACGGCTCACTCTTACGAAAGCCGCTCTATTACTTGCGTTGAATATTCCTGCCCGGGAGGACTCGAACCTCCGACCTCATGGTTCGTAGCCATGGAATAGAGGAGCATCTACATGCCATCAAATATGGTGTACATAATGAATTAGAACTTTTCTCAACTTTGCTGAAAAGTTCTGACTATTAGGCCACCATTAGGCCACCGTACAATACCTCGATCCCTTGAAACCTTAGCGGGCGACGAGTCTCGAACTCGCGACCTACAGCTTGGGAAGCTGTCGCTCTACCGACTGAGCTACACCCGCGTCTTTGTATAGTTTAGCAAATTGAGGTTTGCGAACTAGAACATAGTCTGATCATTAGGCTTTTGGCTTGGTTGCAGCATTCATCTCGCTGGCTATTTGGCGGCGCCATACTTCTACGTTTTCGAAGTTTTTCCCATAATCAAAGACGACGGCCGCCGATTTAGATTTGCTTGTGCAGCGCAGTTTCCATCTGCTTTCGTCAATCGGATTTATTTCTACTTCCAACTCTTCTCCGGGAGAGCGCCAGCTAGCTCCCGTAGAGGCTCGCCCCACCAGATTTTCGGAATCGTCGGACACGTTACCAACATCAGGCACTTGCATAAGGGCCGAACGGCAAGCCGCCGATATCTGCCGAAACGTTCCAGACAACTCAATTTCGCGGGACTGTTCTAGTTCCCAAATGTCTTCGCGGAACCCTTTTGCCAAGTACAACTTGACAGTTAAATCGAACAACATCATGACAACGACAAGCAACACAGCAAAGATTACGCCAATGAACACTGCGGCTTTCAAGGCATAGGTGGCACTGGCTTTGTTGCCATGAGTCATGACGAGGAGAATGAAGACGAGCATGCCTACGCCGCCACCAAAACCCAGGCCGCTTACAGTCGCTGCTCTTAGCAGCCGATTGAAATAACGAAGCACGATCTACTCCGGGCTGAGTCGCTTAAGCAACTTCGACCTCTTTCGCTTCCTTCTCTTGTTTTAAAGACCAACGAACAAAGCGAGCCACTAGGTAAAGCGGCGGTACAATCAATAGCAGGCCAATTAGTTTAGTTAGTAATGCTCCAACGTACATATCTATATTTCCTCGTCGTCAATAGAAAGTGATTCCTCATCATCTTCTTCCGCAAGTTTAACTCCATCTGCCTCAATATCTTGCAATTCTGCAGCTACGTAGTCCAACTCCTCAACATTAATCGTGTTGGAAGTCTCGTTAGCGGTCTGTTCGGTTGCAATATTTGAAGCAAGCTCCAATGCTGAATCGGCGGACTCAATGAGCTCTGGCTCCTGAAGATCAGCCATTTTGCTTTGGGCAAGAGCGACGCGGGCTGCCGCCTTTTCAGCAACAGTTCGGCGCGGAAATAATCGGGCCCGGCACTTAACACAAAAGCAAAAACTGCCTTCGCTAAGATGACCAAAGTCCGTTTGTTTGAAGCCTATCGGAAGGAAACCGCGAGTTGCCACCATTCGTCTTTCAAGACCTTTCAATTTTCTTTGGAAGATCTTTACGTATTCGTGCCGACAGGGTTTTTCTTGATTTTGGTTGATGCTATTGGTCATTTAGAGCTGCTTTACCACCGGGAATTCTTTCAACAAACGATTTTTCCACATTAATATCACAGCCAGCTGGTGATCGGTTTTGACGGTGCTTGGGCAGGAAAAATAAAGTGTGCGCGTGTCATTGGCTTTAAACGGAACCGAATTCGGTGTTGCTACTGGTAGCGTAACGGAACCAGCCGCTCTTTTAGCTGTTTTATCGTAAAACACTGCTTTAAGAGTTAGATCGCCAACATTGGTACCACTAATATTTTTTATTTTTATTTCGCCTTCTGGCGTGACGCTTCCAGTTGCCAGCCAAATTCTAGATGAGCTCAGAATAATTGGTGGCAGGGTCGGATCAACCTTTGCAAGCGCATTCAACTTATCCGCTTCAGCATCACGCTCAGCTTTTTCGTCTTTTGCGATTTTAGCGAGCAGCTCTTGGACTCTGCTTGCATGTCCTTGCACCGAGTTTGCTTCTTGCACTTTTTTCTGTTTGATCAATAAATCAGTCCAATCGTTCAGCACATCTAAAAGTTGGTGAAGAAGATCTGGGTTGGCGTGCAATTCGTAAGCATCTTCAAGGGCATGCACCGCTCCTGCATAGTTGTTCAGTTTTAAATCGGCAGCGGCAAGTTGCTGGCAATTCTCAACGCTCTTTTCTTTATCTGTAAGCTCCACCAGCGCTTTTTGAGCACCATCATAGTCATTTTTTGCAAGCAATAAATCAATTAGGTGGTGGCGAGCTTCTAAATTGTTTTTGTCTACTGTGACCACAACGCGATAGCTTTCAATTGCTTTGTCGGGCATGTTGTTACGGTTGTACAAACTGGCAAGCAGCATTCGGGTTGCTGGCTCATCGTTTGCTCTTACGCTCTTTTCCAAAAGCGCCATCGCTTTTGGTTCGTTTTTCTCATTCTGTTCGGCAACTGCAGCAAGCCTTCTATAACCTTCGCTCAGGCGATGCGGAATCAAGGCTTGCAACGGTCCGGAAATCGTACTTGCAAAACCTCCTGCAATTTCCAGGTGCTTAACAGCTCCTTCCAGATCATTATGATTCAATTCCGAATCGGCCCAATCAACATAAAATCTGGCTAGATCCTCGCGTATCAAATTAGACGGAACGCATTGAAGAAGTTTTTCCGCCTCTTCGAAATCCCCTTTGCGCTGATAGTAGTTGGCATAAAGTAAAAGCGTAGGCACCAGTTCTTGCGGAGAAAGGCCAACTCTCAAAGCTGTATCAAGGGCAATTCTGCCCTCGGCAATGCGGTCCGTACTCAAATAGCCTTGGGCCAGCCACGGGTAAACGGCCGGTGGTGCCGGATGCTGGGTAGATAGGTTTTCCAATACTGGAAGGGCAGCAGCTGCTTTGCCTTGTTTAATTAGAGCAACAGCATGATCGAACGTGGTTTCAGGCGGCTTCCAAAATCGAAAAGCTACTATCGCCAAGAGGATAATGACCAGGGTGGCAACAGTCCAACCCCAACGTTTGAAACCACCAGCGGTGCCCTGGCTTATTCTTTCTGAATCAGTTGTTTGCGCATCGGTCATGTTACCTACAATCTTCGCAGATGGAGGCTATAATAGCTCGGTATGACGAAGGCAGAAATCAACCTTACTCCTACAGCAACGTGCTTCGACATAGAGCCTTCGGAAACTGACTTGCGTTCCACATCTGGGGACCCTTACAAGCTTCCGGCACGAAGTTGGGGCAATGCCATTGATGCCCAGGCGGGGATTCTTCTTGTACACGGCTTAGGGGCGAGCAGTGCCTGGTTTGAGCCTTTGGCGCGCCGCTTAAAGGTTCGCCAGATGTATGTTCTATCCTACGACCAGGTCGGTTTCGGCAAGCGTCGACAGGAGAAATTTTCATCAAGCAAACAATGGTTGAATGACCTTCAAATTGCTTTCGAATTTCTCACCAAACAGCTTTCTGACAAGCCAGCTTTTATAGTAGGAAACAGCATGGGGGGGTTAATTGCTCTTTCAGCTGCAGGCAAGGTGAAATCGGCCGGACTGGCAATGTTGTCGCCGGGTTTTGATGGGCATCCGGAAACGTTCACATTTGGTTACCGCATTTCCACGCTTGTCAAAGCGTTGTTGAATCCCGAAAAAGATTTCGATCTTCCTTACGGTTTGGACTTAGTAACCGAAGTTGAATCGGTGCGCAATTGGCTTGAAAATGATCCCGAGAAGCGGTTTTACGTGCCAGGCAAGATGCTTCTTGAGCTTCTGTACCTCACGCAAGGATTGAACTTCAGCAAACTGGAAGCAAGCTGCCCTGTTCTCATGATGCTTGCTGGTCGCGACCGAATTGTAGACAACAAGGTCAACAAACAGTTCTACAAACGGATTGAATGCCCTGAAAAAACCGAGGTTTGCTTTGAGAATTCCATGCATGACCTCACGTTGAATCCAATTGTTGACGAAGTATCTGAGCGACTTTACAGCTGGATTCAGGCCCATTCGCCTCGCCGGGCTGTAACGAGCTGAACGAATAAAACGGTCTGTTCAGCGCCTTTCGCACCCAAATTCCTTGTGTCATCCGTCAAATTAGATAATTTTTACTGCGAACCATTTCGAGAGTTGAGTTTGCCCTCTTTGGAAATGGTTTAAAGCTCGTCAAATGACTATAATTTATGCATTGAAAATGTTGACATCCGGGTCAACGAGAACAAGGTGATTATGACGATCGTCAATCTCGGCCAAATGTTTTTAGAGCGTGCTCAAGCACTTGGCGATAGACCTGCGGTCAAATACAAAGAACGCAAAGGCGAATATCAGGCGATGAGCTGGCGCGAATTGCGCTCCTTCGTAGAACAAATTGCCTATGGCTTAGCTGCGCTCGGCATTGGACCAGGGTCTTCGGTCGGTATTTTTTCTGCTACTTCGCACTTGTGGATTGTTGCAGACCTTGCCACCATATGCAATGGCGCCTTGTCGGTGCCGCTTTATCCGAACAGTTCCATTTCGGATGTTGAACACATCCTCAACAATTCAGAAGCAGAAGCAGTATTTGTAAGCGGTGAACCACTTCTTGCAAAACTTTTAGAGGTAAAGCACCTTCTAGGCGCTCTTAAGAGAATAATCTATTGGACGCCACTGGCCGGTGGAAAATCGGTTGAGGAAATTCGCGAAAAGAATGGTCTAACACCAGATCAGCTCATGGGCCTTACTGAACTTCAGGGGCTTGGACAAGCGCTTCACGATGAAAATCCGAAACTCATTCACGAACGTGCTGCGAAGATCAAGCCGGATGATATTGCAACCGTTATTTATACTTCGGGCACAACCGGTACTCCAAAGGGCGTGGCGATTACCCACAACAATATCGTTAGTTTGTTGGTAACCCTTCCAAAACAGCTGCCGCTCTTTGTGACGGACACTTATCTGTCGTACCTTCCTCTTTCTCATGTCTTTGAACGGGTATGCGGAGAATATTACTGGCTTTATGCCGGTGGTTGTAATGCTTTTGCAGAGTCTATTGAAACCATGGCTAAAAATCTCAACGAGATAAAGCCAACCTATTTGCTAGCAGTACCCCGCGTTTTGGATCGTATTTATGCCAAAGTCCGAAGCGGTATTGATGGTGCTGGTGGCAGGGCCAAAACAATGATCGACTGGGCAATTGGTGTAGGCGTTGAAGTGTTGCGCCTTGAAAGCGAAAGCAAACCGATTCGACCAACTTTGAAGATGAAGCTTTGGCTTGCTGAGAAAATCGTATTCAGAAAATTGCGCGAGCGTATTGGAGCCCAAATTAGATTTATCATCGTGGGTGGTGCTCCAGCAACCGGTCATGTTCTGGAATTTTTCAATGCAATCGGAATCTGTACACTTGAAGGTTACGGACTCACTGAAACAACCGCACCGACAAACGTCAATCGCAGAGGCAAAATCAAAATCGGATCCGTTGGTCCGGTTATGGAAACCGTAGAAATGAAGCTTGCCGAAGACGGCGAAATATTGGTTAAGGGCTCTTCTATTTTCAAGGGCTACTACAAGGACGAAAAGGCAACGCGCGCATGCTTTGAGGACGGTTGGTTCAAAACTGGCGACATCGGCGTGCTTGATCAAGACGGCTACTTACGTATTACTGACCGCAAGAAAGATTTGATTGTCAATTCTTCCGGCAAGAACATTGCTCCTCAACGCATCGAATCTATTTTGCGCACCATTCCTGGTGTATCACAGGCGATCGTGTTCGGTGATCAAAAAAAATCACTTGTTGCACTCATTACCTTAGAAGAACAGGCGGCGCTTGAACTGGGTCGTGAGAAAGGTTGGAATGTAGAATCTTTCGATCAACTGCTTGAGACGAAAGAGCTGAGCTCTTGGTTGAAGAAGGAAATAACACTACGCTCCTGCAAACTAGCAGAGTATGAAGTAGTAAAGAATTTCGCCATTCTGAAAAAGGACCTGGCAATTGATTCAGGCGAGTTGACGGCTACGTTAAAAGTGAAACGTAGTGTCGTTGCCCAAAAATACAAAGGTCAAATTGATTCTCTTTACAAAGAAGAAGCCGCAACAAATCAGCGATAATTTAGAATCGGCAATGATTTAAACCTATATCGCTGCGTTGTTGAGGACACCCAATTATGGCAACAGATTTGGCAACGGAAACCTATGACCTGCTCGTTATCGGTGGAGGCATGGCTGGAATGACAGCCGCTGCATTTGCTGCCCGTGACAAGCTCTCGGTTGTAATTGTTGAAAAGAGTCAACATGTTGGCGGACGAGCATGCAGTGTCACCAAGGAGAAGTTCGTTTTCAATGAAGGACCCCACGCGCTCTATATCGGCGGACGCGCTTCATCAACTCTTGCGGAACTAAGAATAGATTGGTCCGGAGATAGTCCACCTTTAAAAGGCGGTCTTGCTGTAGTTGATGGCAAACTCAAAATGTTACCAACAGACGCAATGTCTATTTTGCAAACTGGAGCATTAGACATTCCGGGCAAATGGGATCTCATGAAACTCTTTGGCAATGTGCTTGCAATCGATGAGACTAACTTGGACACTCAGACGTTGAGCGATTGGGTGAACAAAACGACAAACAGCCAAAGTGCAAGAAATTTTTTGTCCGCCTTGTCTCGATTATTGACTTATTGCAACGCACCGGAACAGATGAGCGCAAGTGTTTTTGTTAGACAGCTCAAGATATCTCTGAGTGGTCCTGGAGTTCGATATTTAAGTGGTGGTTGGCAAACCCTTGTAGATGAAATGCAAAAGGTGCTAGAAAAATTACAAGTTAAAACTGTTCTGAATGGCCACGTTGCAGACTTTAAGTACGACGACACTTGCTACCGAGCGACACTTGGTGGTGGCGATGTTATAGAAGCAACGCATGTTGTAGTTGCAATAGATCCAAAAAGCGCAAGTGAATATATTGATGATCAGCCGACGATTGAGAAGTTAAAGAAGGCAATTCCCGTTAGAGCTGCATGTTACGACGCAGGTCTTGTTGGTTTGCCCTTTCCGGAAAGAACTTTTGCGCTGGGAATAACCAAACCTTATTATTACTCGGTGCACTCTGCTGCTGCAGATTTGTGCCCACCAGGCAAAGCAAACGTTCTTTTGGCGAAGTATTTAAAGCCGGAACAAGATAAGCCTTCGCACGACGATGAAGAAGAGTTGAAAGCTTATTTCGAACTGGTGCAACCAGGCTGGCAACCAAGCAACCGCGTCACTCGATTCCTTCCGTTCATGACAGTTTCGCACTGGCTAGTTTCAGCAGCAACGGGAGGTTATGAAGGCAGACCAGCAGTGCAACCCAATAAAGATCAAAAGATGTTTCTTGCCGGTGACTGGGTAGGAAATGAAGGAATTTTGCTGGACGCCGCAATGGCAAGTGGGAAGCAAGCAGGAGTTATGGCTGCTGCTTCCGTCGCGAAAGTAAAGCAAGCAGTTCGCTAATGGTTGCTGAGCTAAGCGGCTTAGAATGCTCGCTTTGCGCTAAAGCCCAAGACCCTTTGAAGTCCCATTTCCAACCCGTTCGTACCAGACATGTTCTGACGAAACTCTACACTGCCACCAGACGTAAGTTTTGCTGAAGGCTGCTACATCACTTGGTTTGAGGCGTCGATTTTTTTTGAACACGAAGCGCCGCTAGCTTCTCCGTTTTCGGGTCCCACTTAGGAAAGATATATTCGTTTTTCGTCGGGTGCCATTCTTTGGCGACGTCAGGAAACAGAGTTTCTAGGCTCGATTCGGATAGTTTGCAATGAGGGCACCCGCGGATCAAACGCCTGTAAACATTTTGCTGCCATCTGTGTTCGGCATTGTTTTTGCATCGCCACCAAACTTTGCTATTCGACCCAACCGAGGAACAGGACTTGGGCTGGCAATCGCTAAGGGCATTGTCACGGCTCACGGCGGGACTATTGGTGTGAAAAGTAGCGAGCAATGGTCGAGTATTTTCTGGATCCGTCTCCCCATTCGCCACCAGACCTATCCAGCAGATCGTTTTTGATTGCTTTCGAATGTGTAGCAAAACCGGCGATGATTTGTTTGGGATTTTGAAGTGCGCTCGCCGACGCTTACTCCTGATGTCACAAATATGTCCCGGTGGTTTCGTACCTTTAATCCATCGTGATAATTACGTTGGAACTTATGTCGCTTAATCCTGGATTGAATAAGTAACTTATGGCTAGTGTAAAAGCCTTGATATTCTCAATATTTCCGAATGATTGCCCCGGGACCACTCAAACTACATGCATTGATTGGCTGTGCATTGCGGCTCTAATCATCATCCCTGTGAGCGTCGTCGCAGGCGCTTTCGCTGTTTTACCAACAATTATTCGACATACCGATAATTACTGGCCAGGCGCGGTCACACTTTTAGTTTTTGGCTCGATCTTCTTCCTGCAGACTTCAAATCGAGTGAGCGAGCAAAGATGCTCGTTGGCGCAAAAATTGGTTATTATGGCTGCCTGCCTCTATTATGTTTGCCACCACGACGCAGCGACAACCAATCGCGACGAGACTTTGCGTCAAGTCTACGCTGGCCTTCTAGTATGCTTGGCAATCATCTTTTCAATCCCTCTTGGCTCTGGTTGCGGACTGTTGTTTCCGAAGCGAACAGAAAATTCCGTCCTTAAAAACGCCGGTACAAGCAAGCGCGGCTCGAACACTTCAAAGGTTTTAGCCGGCGAAAAGATCGATATGTAGCAAAGGCTGGCAATGATTTGTTGGGGATTTGCATGTGCGCTCGCCGACGGAATCACGCGAATGACTCTAAATAGCGACAACTATCCGGCAGAGCGTTTTTGCCGGCTTGCGCTATTTTTACAGTGTGATGTCACGGATATATCCCGGTGGTTTCGTAGCTTTACGCCATTGTGATGACTGCTACAGGAATGGAAATGTGATGACTAATCAATCAAATATTCGCAACTTGTTTAACGACGGGTTTAAAGACCGTTCTCATGATCGTCCTATCCCCGCCGGCCTCGATAATACGTTGAGTAATGTTGACCGTGTCCAGTTGCTTACCATTGGGATGATAACCATCACCGAACTAAAGCAGGATCAATCGGCTAACCGAGCCGATTCAGCTGATCAGTATCTTCCCACTGTTAGTATTCCCGAGAAGAGGTCCTCGGCGGACAGCCCCCCTCCGAAAGGCGGTGGCTACGGGCTCGAGGTTGATCCTAAAGATTTGGATTTAACAGGCAGCGGGGCAGATCAGAAAATCAAAACGCCCCGGCCGGAATCATGATCCACACCCAACTGTCGTGCAGAGCGGTCACAAACCATCGGTCCGAGATAGGTTAGGCAGTTGCGGACACGCGTGCCAGTGAAGAATATATCTTTATCATGCGCACTCCCGACCATCAAAACATGAATCATAAACAAATGACTTCACTTCTAAAGCTTGACCGGCAAAAGGTCAATGAAATCGAAGCTCGCATACGAGAAATGGATAACTTACCACCAAGCCTAGATTTGCTAGCTGCCGCCCTAGAGATGATCATCACGGTGACTTCGTCAGAGCTGAAAATCTCACGCAGAGAAGGGTCAGCAGGTCAGATTTTGGAGGTGAGAGCGGGTAGACATTTATACAACATAACGGTCGATGACGATAAGTACATTGATTCGCACATGTATCAAGCTGACACTTTCGAGCAGAGTCATTCAAGCGTTGAACGGCTCGCCTGGGAAATTACCGGCCACTAAGTCGCTCACTTCCGCTGCGTCGAGGCCAATCAAGTCGGCACCCTTGGAGCCTGTCAGATCCGCTCCGGTGCATCCATTAACTTCCGCACCATTCGGACCTATCACGTCCGCTCCGGTGCATCCAATCACCTCCGCACCATTCGAACCTATTACGTCCGCTCCGTTAAAGCCGATAGAATCAGCCGTTTGAAGGCAGCGAAATAAGGTCTCCTCGTGATGCAGAATCATCCTCGCCGATCCCAAGTCTTAGGCCGCGATGCCAACCTCAACTATGCGATCAATAAATACGAAGGCCACTTGGGCGGCAACTACGGGTCGCTAGAAAAAGAAGATCGGTCAATTGCACACCAACAGAACTCTCATTCTGATTTTCCATACCCACCGCCGCCTGGTGTCTCGATTACAAAGGTATCGCCAGCCTGCATCTCGGCTGAGGCGGTCCCTTCTAAATTCTCGATAGTACCATCAGCGCGTTTGACGTAATTTCGGCCGGGGCTGCCGGAAAGGCCGCCGTGCAAACCGAATGGTGATACCACTCTTCTTTGGGAAAGAATGGATGCGGTCATTGCTTCTAAGAATCGAATTGAGCGCACGACACCATTTCCACCGTGTTGCTTGCCGGTTCCACCGCTGTCTTTGCGAATGTGGAAGCTTTCTACAAGTACTGGGAATCTTTGCTCAAGAACTTCCGGATCAGTTAGCCGAGAATTAGTCATGTGAGTATGGACCGCGCTCGTGCCATCATAAGTTGGACCAGCACCTGAGCCACCACATATAGTTTCGTAATATTGATATCGTTGGTTGCCGAAAGTGAAATTGTTCATTGTACCTTGCGAACTTGCCATTGCTCCTACTGCTGCAAAGATAGAGTCTGTGAGTATTTGCGATGTTTCAACATTGCCGGCTACGACAGCAGCTGGATATTTTGGATTAAGGAGAGACCCTGCCGGAATAACGAGCTGAATGGCATCCAGACATCCATCATTGAGAGGAATGTTTTGATCAATTAGTGTTCTGAATGCATACATTGTTGCCGCTCGGCAAATTGATTTTGGAGCATTTAAATTGTTCGTGAGTTGCTGAGAAGTGCCCGTGAAATCTACGGTTGCTGCGCCTATTTCTTGATGCAGGCTTACTTTTACAGCAATGCGACTGCCATCATCAAGCTGTGTTTCGAACTGCCCTGGCTGCAAGGTATGCAGGCAATTTCTCACAGCTTGAGCCGCGTTCTCGCGAACGAAGCTTGTATATGCCTGCACAACATCAAGACCGTACGCTTCGCACAATTTTATTAGCGCCTGTATTCCTCTATTGTTTGCGGCGACCTGAGCCTTCATATCAGCAAGATTGTTGAGCGGGTTTCTGGATGGATATTTTGCCTTCGACAAAAGATCGAGAAGCGCTTTTTCCCTGACGACTCCATCGCTTACGAGCAAAAAGTGATCGATAACCACTCCTTCCTCCTCAAGCGATTTACTCAGGGGTGGCATTGAACCGGGCGTTATGCCGCCGATATCAGCATGATGACCACGAGAGGCAACGAAGAAGGATGGTTGTTCGCTGCGCTCCAAAATGAACACTGGTGTAATTACTGTAATATCGGGTAGGTGTGTGCCACCATCAAAGGGATTGTTGACGGCGTACGAATCGCCTTCCTTCAAATGCTCGCCGTGTCTTGCAATCAAGCTCCTTACGCTTTCGCCCATAGAGCCTAGATGAACGGGAATGTGCGGTGCGTTTGCAATGAGATCGCCTTTTGCATCGAACAGAGCGCACGAGAAATCGAGTCTTTCTTTTATGTTGACGGAATGGCTCGTGTATTGCAATTGCAATCCCATCTCCTCAGCGATGGTCATGAACAGATTGCTAAACAATTCTAGATTAGCAGGATCGGGTCGTTCGGTAGAAATTGATTCGTGATGTCGGCTCACTCCACCTGCTTTCTGCAAAAGAAGGGTCTGATGTTTGTTAGCGCTGGCAGACCAACCTGGTTCAACGACAGTTGTTGTCATATCATCAACGATAAGTGCCGGTCCCATAATTTCAGTACACGCCATTAAGCGATTGCGTTGATAAACTGGAGCATGCCATGTTCGACCCATAGAAAAGAGGGGCACCGTATCTGATGCTGATATGGAATCGATACTGCATTCTACAGCAGCGCCATCGAATGAGGGTGATGGTATTTTGTCTGCAATTGCTTCAACTGAAATCGCTTCTAATACTAGCGGTTTATCCTGATCGCCAAAACCCCAGCGTTTGAGGTGAGTAGCGTGGTACAGCCTGGGCAGATTGTCGAGCGTGTTCCACGGAATCGAGAGAGCAAAATCTGTTCCTTCATACTTTAGGCGCAATGTGCGGACGAGCGATATTTGTTCTTTCTTTATGCCTTGTTCCCGCAAGTCCTCAATGCACATTTGTTCGAGAGATTTGCAAGCGATCTCGATGTCGTCATCTTTAAGTTCAGAAAGAGGGGTTTCAACTGAATGTTGCTTTAGGGAACGTAAGTAGGACAATCCAATACCAAGCGCCGAAAGAACTCCTGCCAAGGGATGCACGATAACCAATTGCAATCCAAGAGCATCAGCTATTTTGCATGCGTGCTGGCCACCTGCTCCGCCAAAAGCACAAAGAGCATAATCACGCACATCATGACCACGTTCAATTGACACTTTTTTGATAGCACTCGCCATCTTTTCCACGGCGATATCGATAAATCGTTCTGCCAGTTCCTCCGGTGTCCACTGAATTCCGGATTCATTACTGATGCGTTCAGTCAGCTCATTGAACAGTTGAACAACAATTTCCAAATCGAGAGGTTGATTACCTGCGCTGCCAAATACCTGCGGAAACAAGCTTGGATGTATTTTTCCTGCCAGTACATTGCAATCCGTAATTGTAAGTGGGCCACCATTGCGATAGCAGGCTGGTCCCGGCACGGCACCTGCAGACTCAGGACCAACTTGTAGTCGGCCCAAGCGAAAGTCGACAATTGATCCACCGCCTGCAGCTACCGTGTGAATGTCCATCATCGGAGAAGTTATTTTTGTGCCGGCGATAACATTGTCGATTTGCCTCTCAAACGCACCTTCGTAGTGCGATACGTCTGTGGATGTACCGCCCATATCGAAACTAATCAGTTTGTCTATAGAAAGTCTTTCGCAGACTTTGACCGCACCAACTATTCCGCCAGCAGGTCCAGACAGCAGGCTGTCTTTACCTCTAAAATGCTGAGCGTCAACAAGTCCTCCATTCGATTGCATGAAAAGAAGTCGAGAATTGCCGCGCAAATTCGTTTTGACTTCTTGCAGATACTTTTCCAATACAGGTGTGAGGTAAGCATCTGCCACAGTTGAATCACCACGGCTTACCAGTTTAATAAGCGGGCTAACATCATGGCTGCATGACACGTGAGTAAAACCAGCTTTCTTTGCTATTTCGGATGCAGACTTTTCGTGATCTTTATAGCGATATCCATGCATGAAAACGATCGCACAGGAATCAAAACCCTCTTTTTTTGCCGCTTTTAACTTTGTTTCCAAATCTAGCGTATCGAGTGGCGTTATCACTTTTCCATTTGCACTAACGCGTTCGATTGCTTCAACTGCTGCGGAATAAATGGGCGATGGTAAAACAATATGGCGAGCGAAAATGTCTGGTCGATTCTGATAGCCAATTTGCAATGCATCTGCAAAACCGGCAGTAATTACAAGAAGAGTCGCCTTGCCTTTTCGTTCCAACAGCGCATTGGTTGCGACCGTTGTGCCCATCTTTAACGAAAGTTCTACGCTTTCCTGGTTAGTGCCATTTCTTTTGAGTATCTCATCGATGGCATATGTGACCGTATCCTCAGTGCGCTGAGGACTGTGGGAAAGATACTTTTTGACTGTCAAGCGCCCGTCAGGGTGACGGGCGATAACATCTGTGAATGTTCCGCCACGATCAACCCAAAATTCCCACACGTTTTCCATCTCGTAATTTTATAATGTACGGGGTGCGATCTAGAGGTTGTGTATGGGTAGCCGGCGGCCACGGTCCGATCAAGACAGAGAAAGTTACGAGAAAACCAAACTGCGTACTGTTTTCTTTGGCGTCATAGCTGTAGTTATATTAGGAATATTTGCCTCCGGATTTCTAGTGCAAAATTTACTCGCCGCTCGTAACGCAGGAGAAGTCGAATGGAAAGAAAACTATGTGATACCAACATCGCGGCCGAATCTTGAAGATCTGAAAGGCAAATTGGCTCAAACTGAACGCGTTCTTGAGGGGGTGCAAAAAAAGCAGCCTAAAGAAATGAAAATGGATATACAAGAATGGCTTTACAGGTTGGATAGTGCTTCCCAAGAATATGAAGAGAGGGGATGGTGGCAACAAGCTGCGGACCTTCTTAAAAGAGCTATTGAAGTGGATAATTTATACATTTGCGAACCATCTCACGAATTTAGTCGGCGATTATTGAAAAATTTGGGAATCTGCTTTTTGCAAACCAAGCAATATGCGCTTGCTCAGGAACGATTCCAAAAGTTGCTTGAAATGCAAACACTTAGTGGGGAACGTGGCCTTCCTCTTGCCAGCGTCTATGCCTATTTGGGTGATTCTTACTATTTTCAACATGAATGGCAAAAAGCTCTTGAATCTTACAACAGTTCCTTAAATGTTATCGAGAACGAAGTTACCAAATACGATATCTTAGCTAAGCAAGCGCCTGTTAAAGACACTCAAACTTTGCTCACACTTGGTCGAATGGCCGACTGTGAGCTAAATCTTGCTGAAACAAACAATGACTATTACTTGAAGTCTGCAAATGCATATCATCTCTGCGCAGATTCTTGGAAGGGGAAGGATAAACAAGATCCTCAAAATTATGCGGTTTCACTTGTTCACTTGGCTCAAGCTGCACAACACTTACCTGATGATCAGTTGCAGAATCTCCAGAAAAATGACGGGCCAAATTGGGTAAAGCATTCTGGCAAGTACTATGCATCTGGTGATTTGTACAGTGCAGCTGTCTCTGCAATGAAAGAAGCCCCTGTGAAAAAACCGCAAGTGCTGAAACCGATGTTGCTAGTCTACGCAGGCTATCTTTTTTCGAAGTTCAATGTAGCCGACGGATTAAGGATTTTCACCGAGTCGATTTTTCTTCCGAACCGGTAGTCCCGAATGCAACCCTGCCGAAAAACTAAACCGGTAGCGCTTCCAACTGACGCAGTACTTGTTTCACTTCATCTATAGATTGGCAACGCTTCGCAATGTCCTTATCCAGCATCTTTGCGACAATTTCATCCAGTTGTTTCGGTACAGAGTTGGTGATGTCAATTTCGGATAAGCGTGGCGGTACATAATCGACCTGTTTTCGAAAAGTTTCAAAAGCACTCTCACATGCAAAAGGATTGAAGCCCATGAGAGCTTCGTACATCATGGAACCTAATGCATAAATATCGGATCTTTGATCTATGCTCTGGCCAAGGCACTGCTCTGGAGACATGTAGGGCGGTGTTCCAGAGATGCAGTCATTTTCCGTCATCGATTTATCTTGCGGCGTATCTCTGTGCAATATTTTGGCCAAACCGAAATCTGCAAGTTTGACCCGTTCGGAACCATTTCCATCGTCTATAACCAGAATGTTTCCTGGTTTGAGATCACAATGAATTACGCCCCGTTTATGAGCACTGCTAAGGGCGTCACAGACTTGAGCAAATATTGAGTAAAATCTTGCCAATTTCAATGCCTTTTCTATACGCAATATTGTTTCGAGATTTCGACCTTCTACGAATTCCATAACCAAGTAAGGTTCATGGCGAGTTGTCAGACCAAAATCGTAGACGGCAACTATATTTGGATGATCCAGGTTGGCGATCGATCGAGCTTCTTGCTGAAACGCTTTCACATTTTGTCGGTTCGCTGCAAATTCCGGTTGCAATATTTTGAGGGCTACTATTCTGTCCATGAATAGGTGTTTAGCTTTAAAGACGGTACCTACACCGCCTGCTCCTAAAACACCGTCAATTACATATTTCCCGGCGAAATAGGTTCCGGCAGCAGGAGTTTCCTCTGTTTCAGTAAACCAATCTTCCGTGTAACTTTTCTCCTCTGTACTTTTGGATTGTGGAGTAGGTGATAATGCGAATCTTTCGACTATGTTTCGCATAAGAACTGTAACTGTATCTCCGCTTGTGGCTAGATGCTCTGCAATTGTGTCGTTGCTCATACCGTCTCTTACCAGCTTCATAAGCTGCGTTTCAAGCGCGTTTAATTGTACATTGGCGCCACCATCTGTGGTGTTTGAATTGGAATTCTTGACGACCTGATCGGCAACGCCTGGGTCAAGCCATATTTGTCCTTGTTTAACCAAATCTATGGCGTGAATGATTTGTTCGATTGCAGCGTTCTTTAAGCAGTAGCCATCTGCTCCAGCTCCCATTGCAGCCATAACGTCTTTAGCGTTGTTGTTAGAGGTAAACATGATAATGCGTGCACGCGGCAGTTCTCTTTTTATTCGCCAGGTTGCTTCAATGCCATCTATTCCTGGGAGCCCGATATCCATAAGCACCACATCCGGTATTAGTTTAATAGCTTCTGCTACAGCCATTTCGCCGTCTGCAGCTTCGCCTACTACCTTGAAATTTGGATGTTCCTGGAGCGATATTTTTAGACCCAGCCGTGTGAGCTGATGGTCTTCAACAAGTAATATCGATGTCGTATGTGTACTCATAGCTTCTTCCTGATTTCAGTCTATTACGGCGGGTTTCTCAGAGATATGAGAATCGAACTCGCCATAACGATCTGGTGTGTGCCGACGAGGCAGTTTGATAGTAAATGTAGTGCCCTGATTCACTTCGCTCTGGCAGGTGATAGTGCCACCATGTGCAACAACTATTTTGGAAGTAAGATGCAGACCTAGACCGCTGCCAATTTCGCGGTTACGCCTGCTCGCCTGCCAGAAGCGACTGAACAACATGTCTTGATCTGGCTTAGAGATGCCAGGACCTGTGTCCGTTACCGTAATTGTGAAATTGTTTTCCTCGCAGTACGCGCTCATGCAGATCTCTCCACTTTCCGGTGTAAATTTGCCTGCATTGCTCAAAAGATTCATAACGGCTCGTCGAATTGCCAGACAGTCAATTTCGCATTTCGGCAAATCGTTCGCTATCATTCTTTTGAAGCGGATATGTTTTGCTGCTAATATGGGCTCGATTTCATCGGCGCAAAAAGAAAGCAATGTGCCGAGATCAGTTTCTTCGAGCTGAAGCGTTTCAACGCCCGCTTCGAATCGGCAAACGGCAAGCAAATTTTCCACCATCTTCAGCATAGCCATATTACTTTCGCTTAGGCTTGAAAGACACATTTTTTGTTGCGGTTGAATAGATCCTATTTTCTCCGAGAGAATCAAATTAAGCATGCGATCTGCTCCCATCAGAGGCGTTTTCAAATCGTGAGCAAGGTGGGTCATGAATGCTTCGCGTTGCACTCTTAGCATGATTTCCTTTTTGACTTCCTCTGTTTTGAGACGCTCAAGGAATTGACCAAGCAAAAGACATGTTGTGGTGAGCATTTCGAAAAGATCGCGATCCGGATACCGCAAGCTCTTGCATCGCAGCCCGAGTGTACCGAAAAAATTTCCCTGCGTAATGATAGGCAAACACCAGATGAGTGCGAAAGCTTTGTGTTCAGGAACTCTGTAGGATTGGCTCATTTTGAGGGTGTCAAGGCAAGCAGGGCGCAGGCTTTTCCAAACATAGCCCGGTACTCCTTCCCCCATGTGATAGAACTCGGCGCCTACTTCTGCACCCGACACCCCGTTGCCACTTTGAAAACGAAGTGTGTTGGTACGCTGATCGAGCAAGTAGAGTTCAGCCACATCCCATTCTGTAGTGCGGGTCAAAATTGCCATTACTTTGTCGTATGCCGATTGTTCGTCCACGGCAATGGAAAGAACGCGTGTAATTTCGTATTGGGCATTCCGCCTGGCTTCCGTTCTTTGTTGCTGAGTTATGTCATGTATGAAGGTCAAATAGACTATGCGGCCCTTCATTTCAACCGCTCGCAGTTTTAGTTCAAGAAGCAAATTGCGAGGCGATCGAATAACCATGCGTTTGTTGTTTATTTGAGATGGTTCGTGATTAAAATCAATTTGCGCTTCTGGAAAAAATGAATTGAAGTTTTGCCCCACCAGCTGACGTAATTTTGCACCCAACATTGATTCTGCATCGGAGTTGCAATCTAGAATTTGTCCTTGTGAGTTGCAGACAAGCACGCCATCCGGAATGGCAGCGATGAAGTTAACCAGCTCAACGGGCTCTTCTTTGGGACCGTAAGCTTTGAGGCTGGAATAAGTGAGGCTGGATTTGAAGCCGACATCTTTAGGGTGATAATTGGTTTGGTTCGCCTTAGCTCTGAGTATCTCGATCGCAGCGACAACGCCAATTTCTCCATTTCTAATGTTTGCTTGTATTTTGAGCAAATCGACGAGATCGGCAACGCTCATAATTTCGCGTTCGATCAAAAGCTGACCCAACGGTCTAAGCGTTCGTTTGGATTCATCTACTAATCTGCTGATGAGCGTTGGATCTTCCACCCAACCGGCCGCTGTAAGCAGATCTCCAACTCGGTTAAAGTCGTTGGAATCCGGAGTAATGTTCTCTTCTCGCAAACGTTGTTCGAGTGCGGATGCTTTTAATGAAAGGATAGCCTGCGAGACAACGGCCTGGTTAGAATCTTTGGCAAGCTGCATCAAAATTTCCGGGCGCAATGAGGAGTCTGCAGCCAGAATCTTTTTCACTTCAGGTGTATCCGTTTTGGCAATTTCAAGAACGGTGCCAAGCGGTGCCGAAGAATTACAGGCAACTGCGGCCCGAATTGATGCTTCCGTTGCACGAGCAAGCGAAGCAAGCAGATCCTTTGGAGCTGCTTTATTCTGAGCGACCCGAAGTCTAACTTCAGGGCTGGCTGACGCCGCCAGTTCTTTCAACTCCTGTGCAGTTGCACTGGGGTCACTGGCTTTTAAATAGTCCGAATCCATAATAATGTTTGAGAGGAGACACGCCGCTATGACCAAGCCACATTAGACTTATACCCTTCCTGCTGGTTTCAACAAAAGACCCATTCCTATAATTTTGTTGGACCTCACGCTCGATGACACCATAAGTAATGGCAAAGAATTACTGCAAGTCAGAAACGACCGGTTTTATGCCCCGGTCGTTTTGCAATTTTTTGGGCTCCAGCCAGATTTCTCTATTAGATTTCCTAGCTTAAAGCAGTTGCTGATGAGGTGCGTTCTGCTTTATCTAGCGCTGCCACCCGTAGGACGCGGGAGCGACCAGCTTCAAGAACGAAGAGAGCACCATCAGTACCGAATGCGATACCAGTCGGATTGACTAAACCATTCAGGAACACTTCACTGCGGCCCTCGCGAGTCACTCTCAAGACTGTTCCGGAACGTCCGGCAGTCACATAGACTCTGCCTAGGCTGTCCATTGTGAGGTTGCCATCATAGCCATCGGCGAAGTTGAAGCATTCCGGTTCTGCAACTGTCATGCGAGCTACTTCACGGCCATCAAGTGTCCGCTTTATAACGGATCCGGTGGCGTGTTCGAGGCACCACAAGTAATTATCTTGGTCTAGAAGAAGTCCTTGAGTGCCATGTCCTGGTCCACCCATGAATACTTCATATTCCCCGGTGCGATCTATCTTGAAGATGCCGCCCGTATTTGACGGGAAGTTGGATACATAAAGTTCGTCACGATTGCCGATTACTATGTCGGATAAGAATGTTCCGCCACCTGTTAATCCGCCGTCCAGCTGAGCAAGAATTCTGCCGCTCTTGTTGGGGTCTATGCGATAAACGGTACCTTGAATGGTTGCGACGTACAAAACGCCTTTGCGATCGAATCTTAAACCGGAGATCGTGCTGTTGCCGCGGATGCGAGCGTATTCAGTAAGTTGACCGCCTTGGTCTACGAACCAGACGCTGCCATCACAGGCGAAGTAACATCCTCCCGGACCGGATGCCATGCGCGAAAAACGATTGGAATACTGCTGATTGAGTTGAGACAGGATGCGAACGGCATAGCCTTTAGGAGCATCTGGCAAGTCTATAACTGGAAGGCTTGATAGAAGCTTCGGCTCTTTAGCTTCGTTACCTGAGGTATTGTCCTCATCTTGTTCTTCTATTTCAGAAGAAGTGATATCGATGTGGAGAATGAGATGAAGGGGAATCAATATGCGACGGATATGAATTTGGCCATCACTTTCGTGTGAGTATGATTCAAGGTCGATATGGTCGTGGTCTACCGACAACACCCGGCCGGTGACTGTGTTATGGCAACCCATCCCATACCAAATCTGGATTTTCTGACGGTTTTCTACGAACCCTTGCAACCTGGTCCTAAAGCTCATAGTTAACTGGTTACCCCCACTAGTCCGTGCAAACTCTTAATCACTCTTCTACCCAATTCTTGCGATCAATGATCAACCCGCTGTTCCAAAACTGCTCGAGTTTGTAGAAAGAGCGTTCGCGTTCTTGCAGGACATGGACGATAATGTCGCCGTAATCAAGAAGAACCCATCTGCTGTCGGCTTTTCCCTCAATCGACCGGGCCGGATAACCTAATTGCGAAAGTTTTTCGTCTATCGCGTCTACGATTGCCCTAACCTGGTTGGCTGAGTCGCCTCCCGTGATTACAAAGTAATCGGCTAAAAGAGTAATCTGACCAACATCGAGCACTAAAGTGCCGGTAGCTTTTTTGGTCTCTGCCGCGTTCGCTGCAGCATAGGCAGCCTTTTGCGAATCAACAGCGTACGAAGTGGAAGACCTGGGTGCCAAATCAATACTACTCTTAACCTTCGGTACTATAGTTGTTCCCACTTTGCCGCCTCTTTCACACGATTAAGTCGAACTTTTTCGGTGAAAAATGCGTTGAGTAATTATGTTGGAAAACAGCTTCACCGGCTTCATTTATCAAGAGCCACTTTTTATGCGTAGTGTCTTGTTTCAGGCTTGGAGGTGCTGTATCCTTCCGGATTACGTGGTTTGTCACTGATAGGAGGAAACTAAGTGAACAAGGCAGAACTCGCCGCCGAAATCGCAGCGCGTACAAATAACACGAAGAAAGCCGTAGAGGAAATGCTCGCAGCGTTGACTGATGTAATTACAGAAGTCGTCGCAAAGGGCGACAGAGTGACGTTGGTAGGGTTTGGAACGTTTGAGCGTCGTAACAGAAACGCACGCGAAACCAACAACCCGCAAAAGCCGGGAGAAAAGATCAAAGTCCCAGCCAAGCGCGTACCTGCGTTCGCTCCTGGAAAAGAATTCAAAGAAAGAGTGGACCACAAGTAAAACTAATTCTGGAATTAAAGCGAGAAGGAGGAAGCAATTCCTCCTTCTCTTTTTTGTATTCTGATAACAGTTTCGGACTCGATTATCCCCATTTTATGGCTCTTTCGGGTCCATCGTCGGGTCCATAGTGGAAGGCTGAGTTTCATCGACATCAGGAATTTTTCTAATTAAATCGCTGTCTTTGCTTAGGTCTTTGCCAAGCTCAATGTCTGTTCTGGGCGCATTTTCAGTTGGCAGGTCCGGTTTTAATCCCGATTTTTGCATGAGCAAGGACACAATTAAACGCGCTTCTGGAGAGCCAGGATCCTGACTGCAAGCCGCTTTAGCATCTCTAAGCGCCGCCTGGATATTGCCGTGCTTGGCTTCCAGTCTAGCTAAATTCAATCTTGCCTCGGTAAATTTCGGATCTAAATCTGAGCATGCTTGATAAGAATGAACCGCTAGATCATAGCTGCCTGCTTCTTCCGCGGTCTTGGCTAGCTCGAAATAAGCATAGCTTTCCATTGGTGATTGCTGTTGAGAGTGAAGATGAAAAATCTGTTGTGCTTCTCTTAACTCCGAAAGAGAAAGCGGGAAATTCCCTATCAGCCGGTGGTTTACACCGGCATCGTACAATGTGTAGGCTCGCATTATGCCCTCAAAATCGACATGGACCGGCGGCGGCTCCTTGTCTTCTTCCGAGACCTGATGAGTCTCTTCATCGGAATTTTTATGCTCGATCGTCCGCTCATGAGTCTTTCTCGTTAACTTTTGATGCGACGAATTTTTCGAAGAAGTATGTGCCACTGTCTCTTGCCGGTGGCCTCGCCGCCGTCTTGCAGAAGTTGCAGTTGCAATTTGGCTGCTTGCCTCATGCTGAGAAGCGACATGATGCCGCCTGCCATGCGACACCTGTGCTTGTGCCGTACTGGCTGCAACTCTTGCATGCCGATGTCTTGTGCTTGTTGAAGTAGCGGTAGAGGTACTAGCAGAGCCAGTCTTTGCCTGAGCCTGCGTTGTACACACAAGCACCGTAAAAAGCAAAAGCAGGCAAAGCCTAAGCAATTGACTTAAGCTCTGATTAGGAGCCTGGGATTGTTTTCTCGATCTCGGCACGTTCTTCCTCGGTCACGCCTTTCATTGTGAGATTGACGCGATTTCTTTCATCAATTTCCCGTACTTTCACAATGACGCGCTGTCCGATGGACACAACGTCCTCAACCTTTTCAACCCTTCTGTTTTCTAGTTGCGAGATGTGCACCATCCCTTCTTTGCCAGGCAACACTTCAACAAAGCATCCCATTGGAATGATTCTTGTCACGTTGCCTACATAGATGCCGCCCACCTCAATGCGCTTTACAAGCCGAATAATCCAGTCGCGTGCAGCTTCGCCGCCAACGGAATCAACGCTTGCAATCAGCACGGTGCCATCGTCTTCGATGTCGATGGTGGCGCCGGTTTCTTCGATGATTCTTCGAATCATCTTGCCACCAGGTCCAATAACAGTGCCGATGTCTTCTTGATTGATGTGTATGGTGAGAATGCGCGGCGCCCATTTAGAGAGTTGCGCTCTGGACTTGGGCAATGTTGCTTCCATCCTGTCAATGATATGCACGCGCCCACGTTTTGCTTGATCAAGAGCCACTTTCATAATGGCAAGCGAGATGCCCTCGATCTTGATGTCCATTTGAAGGGCGGTGATGCCTTCTCTTGTGCCGGCAACTTTGAAGTCCATGTCGCCCAGGAAGTCTTCTAATCCTTGAATGTCGGAAAGAATGGCAAAACGATCTCCCTCAAGAATGAGTCCCATGGCTATTCCACCTACTGTCTCAAGTAATGGGACGCCGGCATCCATTAATGACAAACTCGAACCGCAAGTTGAAGCCATGCTGGTTGAGCCATTGGATTCAAGCACTTCCGAAACAACTCGAAGTGTATAAGGGAAATCTTGTAAACTCGGTAAAACAGGGATGAGTGCTCTTTCTGCTAAGGCACCATGGCCGATTTCTCTACGTCCTGGCCCGCGGTTCGGCTTTACTTCCCCTACGGAATAACCAGGAAAGTTGTAATGGTGCATATAGCGCTTTTCTTTGACTGGATCAATTGAATCCAGTCTCTGAGCGTCTCCACCTACGCCCAAGGTGGCAATAGACAGAACTTGTGTTGTTCCTCTTGTGAAAAGGGCGCTGCCATGGGCTCTTGGAAGAAGAGTAGTCTCAACGGTGATCGGTCGAATTTCATCACAACGGCGTCCATCAGCTCTCAAGCCTGTGTCTAACACCTGAGCTCGCATAAGGGCCGCTTCGTGCATTTCGAGGTCATAAGCAAGTTGTGATTTCGAAACTGTCTTTAAAGGATGGTCTTCCGCTAATTCGGCAATAGCATCTGAAACCGCTTTCGATGCCTCTTCTACTAGTTTGCTTCGCAGCACCTTATCGGTGACACCGTTCATCGACTCTTTTAGTTTGCCGGTTGCACGTTCCTCTATAAGGCGCTTGAGCTCTTCATTCGGAGAACCACCTTCATACGTCCTCTTGACAATTCCTAATTGCTCAAACATTTGACGCTGCACTTCAACTTGCTTCTTTATAAGTTGGTGAGCGTAGTCAATTGCTGACAGGATGTCCTTTTCGCTGACCATTTTGCAGCCAGCTTCAACCATCATGATCGAAGATTCGGTACCGGCAACAACTAGATCGAGATCAGATTCAGTTATCTCGGTGTAACTTGGATTTGCTATAAAACGACCATTCAGTCTGGCAACTCTTACGGCTCCAACTGGACCTTTAAATGGAAGTCCTGCTAGTCCGATTGCAATTGAAGCGCCAAGCATGGCAAGAGTATCTGTTGGAGTTTCCTCATCAGCACTCATGGCAGTTGCCATAACTTGCACGTCATTTCGATAGCCTTCTTCGAATAACGGGCGGATTGGCCGATCAATCAAACGGCTAGTGAGAATGGCTTTGTCAGGAGCTTTGCCTTCACGACGACCAAAGCTGCCCGGTACTCGGCCAACCGCGTAGAGTTTTTCTTCGTAGTCGACTAGTAGGGGAAAGTAGTCGATTCCGTCGCGAATATTTTTGCTTTCGGTGCAGGTGACGAGCACCATTGTGTCGCCGCAATAAACTTCGCAGGCACCGGATGCCTGCTTCGCCATACGACCAGTTTTGACGGTAATGGTTTTGTTGTCTATTTGAAAACTCGTTTCAAAGACTTTGTTTGCTAATTCGGTTTGCAAGAGTCTATTCCTCTAAACTAATGGGTTTGACGAAGGGTGCCAGCCGACACCATCTACCTGTCCAGAAGAACGACAGAGCAAATGTTTGAACAAGAGAAGAAGTTGACTGAAGAAGTACGCTTGGCAATGAGTCTGACTGCGCAAGTGCCTTCTGACGGCACCGTTTGATTTGCGCGGATCTAGCGGCGCAAACCTAAGCGCTCAATAAGAGCTTTATAGCGTTCTTGACTTTCCCGTCCAACATATTGCAACAGTCGTCGTCTTTTGCCGACCATCATCAGCAGTCCGCGTCGACTGTGGAAATCTTTGGAATGGGTTCTTAAATGCTCGGTGAGTTGAGTGATGCGATCGGTGAGCATGGCGATCTGAACTTCAGGAGATCCAGTGTCTTTTGGATGCACCTTGTATGTCTCTATGACTTCTTTCTTTCTTTCTGCTAACAGTGGCATTGAATATTTAACCGTTCCTAATTTGTTCTGACTTTTTGAGCTTGTAGATGATAGCACAAGCGAACGTCCTGCCGCCCCTTTCGGGTTGTCGGCGCTTTATAAACGCTTGCAAAGTAGAACTCTGCAAAGCGTGACCTTTTGGCGCTTTCGAGCCTGTTATGGAAATCTCATTCTACGCAGCAATGAAGTAGGTAAACAAAAAACGGCGACGCCAATCAGCACCGCCGCCAAAATTTGTTATTAGCTTAGAACTAAGGCTTTTGCAGTTCCGGCTTCCATTCATCAAGAATGGCGCCTTCAATCGGGCAGACCGACAAGCATGCACCACAATCGATGCAGGTGCTGTCATCAATGTATGTGTATTTTGTGTTCTTTGTATTCAATTTGCCATCGGCCCAGTGAATACATTCAACTGGACAGACGGGAATACAATCGGCAATTCCTTCGCAAAGGTCAGCGACGATGGTATAGGACATCTGGCAAACTCCTTAATGGCTCTTGATAGCTTCCGGTTAGTACGATCCTAGCGGATCTTCTTTTAATTAACCACGAATGCTCGCTCGTGATCGAACTTAGTATATTCGCTTCCGGTCAATTCTTTACACTTAAATTCGGCGCTGGGTGAGCGTCTTGGCTTCTTTTCTTTTGGGAATGTCTCTCAAAATGCGATCAAAAATGGGTCAGAATTTTGGCTGTGAAATCGAACAATTACCTTTCAAAACTGAGAGTATTTCGCCAATTTTGTTTCTCGACCTTGCCCAAAAGAATGGTGAAAATTTGCTGGTATTGCTAGCAAATGCAGACAGGGACTCAGAAATTCCGCGAGCATTGCTAACAAACTCAGGCAGGAATTGTCATGACTCTGTTTTGGAATTACTCTCAATTAGGTTTCAATCACGCCTGCCAACTTCGGTCAGAATTTTCACCGACTATCTAACAATTCCGGACATTTTTAGCCTAAAGTCTTGCCTGTCTCCAATGCAAAATTATCGTTAGGAGATTTGATATGACGTCTTTGGCACCTAATCTTATTTTTTAAAACGAACGAACGCTTCTTGGCTTGGCCACCACGATAAACTTTGCACAAATCAAGAACTAGATCTTAAAGAAATAACAGACACACAAATGACAAACACATATTTAGGATTGCGGCGGCATGGCAAATAGCAAAGTAAAAGTATTCAAAACGAACGGCGAACCCGTCGGTTATTTCTTAGACCCCAAGGTCATTTCGTATCAACAAGGTGAGTACGAAATCCGCGGAAAATTCTTTCTTACAGACGATCAACCCGCAAAGAAACTCGAGTTCAATCCACAAGCTCTGCCATACCAAGCTGATCTTTCTGAAGTGGGCGACGCTCAACACAAGAAAATCAACTTGGTCTACGTTCAACGCGGCCGCCAACCCGTCATCATGACCGGCTCCGCCAACGGTCCATTGAAAGTCTATTAGTTAGACCGCAGACGAAGTATAAGCGAAGCGAACCGCGGCGAGGAGCCGTGGCCCAGCGCAGCGCTGATACATGCGGAGAAGGGGCGGATAGCTCCTTCTCCGCATTTACATAATGAAAGAGCAGCTCCGGAGGGTGGAGCTGCTCTTCTTTGGAGTCTGCACATCGGCTTTGATGGAAGGGAAGCCGATTAGAATAGGGGGTCTAGTACGCCTTAAGCGGTCGGGCGGGCGTTCGTGCGGACTCCAATAGGGTTTGCAAGGGACCCGTACTAGATTTATAGCAGGAGGTGACTGCGAGTAAACTATAGGGAAAACTGTAATTAGTTATTCCATTTCCTATGTTTACCTGTAACTCCAACAGTTCATCGGCTCACCCCAAATTCGCCCGCCCCACATGTCAAACAGCAGTCACCACGAGCGCTCCGTGCTTCTTATAGGAAACAATAAGAGCGATATCGAGCTTTGGCGTAAAACTATACTGGCCCAATCCCCTTTGTATGGGGTGCAAGTTGCTGCATCTAAAGAAGAAACTGAGCGGGTTCTCGATAAGGAAGGCTTCGATCTTGTGGTGGTGGACTACGAACTGCCAGGCAGCTCGGGCGAAGATCTCATCTCGCACATTCACCAGGCTAAGCCCCATATTCCTATTATCGTGATGACAAACAACGATAGCCCCGAGTTGGCTCTCAATGTTCTAAAGGCCGGTGCAAGCGATTTCCTTCCTAAGATTGGTTCGTACGAAAAGTTCTTGCCACGCACACTTACTACCAATTTGCAGCGGGCCATGTTGCTCGAAAACTTACGTGAATCGTATCAACGCGTTGAACGTTCCTCTCGTGACGAAGCACTTCTCAATCGAATGATCGTCAACATTCACAGTTCGCTTGATCTTGAAGAAATCATAGATTCATCTGCACGCAGCCTTTCTGAAGAGTTCGAAGTAACGCGATCTGTTATTTGCACAGTAGCTGCTCCTGGTGCGGCGATGCGCATAGCCCGGCAGGTTACTAAACCTTCGCATGAAGCGATCTCAGAACGCAGCATAATTTTTTCTCGCTATCACGATCTTCTTCTTGATGTTGGTGAAAGAAGACCTTTAGTCATAATGCAAGATGACACATTTCCATTTGCACGAGATCTCACTGGGGAACTGCAAATTTACAACATTAAATCTCTAATCATGGTGCCTCTCGTATATCGAGGCCGCCTCATGGGTTTGTTCCATCTCGATGATTGTATAAATCAGCGTCTGTGGAACCAAGCTGAGATCAATTTGCTTTCGCGCATTGCCAATCAACTTTCGATCGCCATTAGCCAAGCGAAGCTTTATCAAATTGTTGAGACACAAAGCCAGAGTATCGACAAGCTCACAGACCTTTGCAGTCAACTAAACACAGTTGTGCATTCAACCCGCGAGTTGACAGAGCGACAGGAAAGTCGAGAAAAGATGCGAGTCAAACTGAGCACTCGCGAAATTGATGTGCTGCGCAAAGTGGCACTGGGTCTATCCAATAAAGAGATTGCAGATCAGTGCCATATTACGGAAGGCACAACAGAAGTGCACGTATCGAGATTGCGCAAGAAGCTAAATCTCACAAGCAGAGCTGCTCTCGTGCGATACGCATACGAAAATCATTTGATCTAATCTTGTTCTACAACTAGTTTTTTCTACGGGTGAAGTTTTTCTTCAGACAAGAAAAGACGCCCGCTTGTGAAATTTACAGTTAATTCGCGGCCTTTGAGCAATCGCTGTCCGATTACACAGCGGTCGTCCGTGCCTCCTAGCACGCAAACATCCTGGTGTTGCATTCCAAGCGACACTAAACCCAAGTAATGTGACACTACTTTTATGTCCGTGCCCATCATGACGCGGCGTGCCCCTAAGCAGCGCCATCCTATTGAGGCAGCCAGTTGCTCAGGTATAACCAAAGAGCCTGTGAATTGCAAATTTACGAGTGCTTCTAGCTCAAGTTCAAAACCGTCTGAAGCAACGATTGTGACAGGCAAAAGCACTCGGCCAAGTTCGTCAATTCTTCCAGCCAGGGGGCCGATCTTTGGACGAACATTGTTTTTCGGAGCTATCATCATATTGTGTCGACTATTGGGTTTTCGTTAAGACGATATGCGAAGAATCTACCTTTTGGATGTTTCTTTCTTGCTCGAGCAAGTACTTCGTGATCATCTTGTCCTAAAAAGTAATCTTTGCTATCGGGTTCAATCATTACGATCCAATCACGATAGCGCGGGCCTAGCTCATGCAACAGTTTTTCGAAAACCGGAAAACAGGCAGTATCTAGTTCCTCTTTTGTAAGGTCACCGGACAACTTTTTGACTTTCTTGGTGGCCACTGTACAGCTTTCCTTCCTAAGCGCTACCAGACTTTCAATATACCCAGCTGATTAGAACAAGTTTCAGGCAAGTTTTAGGCAAATACTTTGCAATTACGGCAAAATTAGCCTGAGCCGAAGCGAATGGCCGTAGAATGGACGTTTGGCTTATCTGCAAATGCCTCCCGTTTTAAACAAAATCATGCCGCAGGGAACTGACCTGGCACCTAACAGCGCCACTATCGACCAAAACCCGGAAACGTCGATACCTGAGGCTACTCTCCTTCAAAAGGTGTGGCTAGGTTCCATCTTTGTGTCGGTATGGGCGTTCTTTATGCTCATCATATTCAGTATCGCAATGCTCCTGAATATCGATTGGGCCCGCCCCAGTCTTGAAAGACTGATGAGCCAGTCGATGCACAGGCGTGTAAAGCTTAGTCACTTGAACCTGACTATCGGTCTGGATGGCGTTGCGATTGGCACTTCCGGTTTGAAAATAACCGAAAACAATGGCGTACCGCTTCTTTCTGCAGGGCGTAGCGATATTGGTATAGCTATTTGGCCGTTGTTGTCCGGTAATCTCAAAATTCGCTTTCTGCAATTTAAGAATCCTGAACTTTGGGCTATAAAGCTCTCAAAGAAGGAGTGGAACTTTAGCGATCTGCTCCGCACTACACTTGATGTGAAGTATCTGCAAACGACAGATGGCGTAATACATTTTGCCTCAGTGTCAAAAACGGATCCATTTCTGCCAACGGACCTGCGCAATTTCGATTTCAAATTTGTGCGTCCAAGCAAACGATTTAATCGTCCGTTTGTTGTTTCCTTCACCCATCCGAAAGCGAAAGGCGCAAGCCAATTCGATTTGGATGGTTTAGGAATTGGTAAGTTTGCGGATTGGCGTGAAAACAATTGCAAAATCAAGCTGCACGCAAAAGATGTAGAGCTCGACGAACTTAAAACAGCTGACTCGATACTCTCTCTCGATTTGTCTTCTCTAGTTAAGCCGTTGTCGGATCGAGCGGTGACTGGAACATTTGATGTAGATCTGGACGGCAAAGGTGTATTGAATAAAAACTACACCGCTCAGTTATCTATTGATACGCGCGGTTTCGGTTACACCACATCTGGTGGCAATCGAATTGCCACACCGGAATTGCTAGCCCACATCAATCTAACTGGCAAGGAGGGTGGTGAGGTAATTTGGGATCACTCCACTGTCGCTTTGCCTGTAGCACATGTTAATTTGCGTACTGAAGGCAGCGTTAAGCACATCAAGAATAGTGAAAAGATGGCATTTGATAGCACGGTTACAGGCGAGATAGAAAATCTTGAATTGCTCGGAAAAACGCTTTCCTACTCCAACACTATTGCGAAAAACTCAAACTTGTCCCTTGGGCAATTGCGCGGCAAGGCTGGTATAAATTTGCACGTCGTAAATGACGGAGAGCATGTCAGACTAACCTCCGATGTGCAAGCCACCGACGTATCCATTAATGACCTTCTGCACTCGATACCTCCGCAATTCGTTGCGGCTGCCTGTCTTCTAAATCTTTCTGATCAAAGCCTGATTAGCGGTAACATCCGACTAGATGGCGATACGCGAGCTTGCTTTAAGAACTGCAGCATCAACAACGGCACTTTTAAATGCCAATTTTCGGGCGAAACAGATCAGGAAAAGCAATCGGCAAAATTCAACTTCGAAGCAAAGGATCTGCCGCTCACCAATGTTTCGGATCACATGTCTGAATCGAAAGACGTTAAAGATGCAATTTGGAGTTCAGTTAAGCTCGATGCGAAAAACATAAAACTAGGCGGCAAGGCGGATGTTGTTTGTAACATCAATAAGAATGGCGACAAACTATTGCTTGAAACAGACGGCCAATTGAAAAATGCCCGCATTGTTCTATCCGCTCCGAATCTAATTTTCGACAAACTAAATGGAAAGATTGTAGCTAGACAAGACTCTGTGAAGTTGGACCACGTGGCAGGTTCTTTGAATGGCTTTAACATCAAACTAAATGGAAGCATTCCTGCAAGCAGCACAGACAAAATTGATATCCAACTTTCTGCAGAGCAGTTCAACGTGACAACATTGGCTAGCTTATTGCAAGCACTGCAAATCAAAGCGCCATTTTTTGATGGCAAGCAAATAGCCGGTACTTTTCACGACTTCCGGATGGAGATTGGTGGAACAAAGCAAAAGCCAACCCTTGTTCTTTCTGGCAACCCAACCGCTCTTGCCTATCAGCCTCCGGGTTTGTCTAAGCCGATCACTGCCGTTTCCGGAAACTTAACCTATGAGAACGATTCGCTCATATCTAAAGATGTAGGTGTCGCTCTGAATAGCGGTACCGTCTATAACAGTTTCCAGCTAGATCACCTAAGCAAGGACTCCACTTTAGACCGCATGCGCCTAAAATCATCAGGTGTGGATGTGCACGAGATTGAATATTATTTGGATTCAGTGTTAGCACCAGATTCAGTGCGAGCCGCTGTCAATAAGTTTAAAAAGGACAATCGGCTTTCTAATTTGCATGGCAAAACTTATGGTGATGTGACCTGCCAGATCGTCAAAGATGTACCGCTTGTCTCTGGCTCTGTGGGTTTCGTTAATGCCGGTGCCCGTTACGGCCGCCAACAATTCCCGCTCGAGCGTTTAAATGGTTTGCTCCTAATTTCCGATGACGATATAACAGCTCAGGACATAACCGGGGTGTTGAAACACACGGACTTTGTCTTCGACGCAAAAATCCCTAGCAAGCCAGAAGCTGCTTGGCATGGCGAGCTGAGGGCTACATTGGATCCAGCAGATCTCGATGACATCCTTCCTGTTTTTGTTCAAAGTATTCAGACTAACCGCATTGATTTAACATCAAAAACACCAATTGCAATTCAATGGAAAGCGGCTGGCGAAAAGAGTACATCTACTGCCAATTTCTCTGTGAACGTTCCTGCTGATGGCAAGCTGGTTTTAAGCGGTCCATTTGGCAAAATCTTTCAACCGCCGGACCAGGCGCTATCAATTGACGGTGCGCTTAAATCGGATGCCGAAAGTGTTCAGATTACAGACAGCAGAATTGGCATAGGCAATTCCAGTTTGCAGGTAAAGGGCCATTTTCATAGTAAAGCCAACGCAAAGCATAGAAACTTTACTGAAGCAGAGCCAATTGAGAGAACTCATCTAGCCATTAGAGTTCTTGATCATATGCCGGCCTTGAGCGCAATGCAGCTTTTCAATCATGATGTTTCTATAAATGATGTTAGTGGTCAATTGAAAGGAAAAATCACCCTTGATGAAGTTGCCGGTGAAAGATACTACACAGGTTCAGTCAACTTCGATAAAGTGTCTTTTCCAAAGTTCAATCTAAAAGACCTGAGCGGCACTCTTAACACCGCTCAGGATGAATCTGACCATACGGAGGGGATGAAGGCGCACATTCACCTTCAAGATGTATCGATTGGTGGTGCTAAGTGCTCAGATGTCGACGCGGACTTCAATTGGAAGCATGTGTTGGCGGAAGGTGGCGGAGACTTTGAAGTTCAGAAATGCCACGCCGCAATGGCGAAAGGCAAGCTCGATTTGAGTGGCTCTATCGATATGACAAACCATAAGTTTATGATGCATTCGTTATTGGCCAAAGCAAGCGCGGCTACCGTGCTGGAAGAGCTGACCGGAGCGAAAGGTGAGATTACCGGAATTCTGGATGCACAACTTGATCTTTCATCGCACGGACAGACATCTGAAGAAATAGCAAACAACATGGACGGCAAGGGAAGTGTTGTAATCAAAAATGGCTCAGTAAGCCGATTCGGACAGCTACAAACTAAGCTCAATCAGGGCAATTTGATCCATCAGGGATTACTCGGTTTCAATTTAAATAATCTGCTGCGGACGGTGGTGCCAATTCGCACTGGTGATTTCAGAGAAATAGAATCGGAATGGCAACTCGATAACGGCAAACTCACTTTTGGCAAAATGCAGTACACCGGAGACGACTTGCATTTGACGGCAACAGGTCAAGCCAATTTGCGTATGCACACTATCGAGATGGAAATTTCGGGGCAAATACCAAGAGTTTCTACTACTGCCTTGAACGGCACCATGGGGGAACTCTCGCGGGAAATCACCGTTCAAAAGGTGGTGAATTCAATCACTCTGCATAAATTGGAAAGTCTGCCCACTTTGCCTGTCATCGGTGATATTAACTCCGAACGTCCCAGAGCCTTCAGTTTCAAAATTCTCGCTCCGTATGACCAGCCGGAAACTATTTCACGCTCAATTGAGAAGTCGTTCAAGTGGGTTCAGACTCGTCCAAACGGAACGGTACGCTCGATTCCGGGCATTGCTGCAAATTAGAAAACTGCCACGTATCTGTCACGCAAGACTGGTAACTTTATCTCTGTCGGAAGTTCTTCTCCCGGGGCTCGATGGAAATGGCAAACCAAGAATTTCAACAATCCGCTGCAAGAGCTGAAAGCTATGTAGAAAAAGGCAGCGCGCGGAACGCAACTATAGAGGTTTATAACGAACTAATTAAAATCGAAAATGGAAAAGGAACGCCGCAACAAAAGTCTGCCCAGGAAGCCGAATTTTTGAAAGTGGTTATCGACCAAAACAAAGTCTTAAAGCAGCACGGTTTTCCGGAGTTCGACATAACCGAAAACGGACAGTCTTTGACCATGAAATCTTCATCTAAGCAGGATTGGTCGGAACAACCATTACCTGCTTTCGCCTACGGAAAGGCGCATGAGAATCTAGGCAATCGTCCACTAACTTCCGAAAACGTTTCGGACCAGCCTTTGAAAGCAGAAAAGCCGCAAATGGCGCCTGAAGGGTCTGCACCTGATGGCATCCTCAAAGGTCAAGCTGAACACAAGGAGGCTGTCCAACCAATTAAACCAGGCGATTCTCCAAAATATGTGCCGCAATATGTGCGCCCAGATGAAACCACTAGTACAGAACTCCCACAAAACGCTGGTTACAGCAACTTCAATTTGAGTGCTGAGCAACAAGCACGTAATCATCTACATCGTCTCTCCAACGGTGCAATCGATATCTCAAGCGCTTACCAGGCAAACGCTGGCCCCATTTGGGAAGGACAAGAATCCCGAAATCTTCATTATGGGAACAACAGCGTTAATAACGTCAGGTTTGACATAAGGCTCCCATTTGGTGTTCAGAACGGGGACGTTGTCGAAGGACGAATATCTAACAACGACACCAACCGGAATAGTGATGTTGTTAGAGGTAGAGTTGTTTCAGTTAATGGACAGTTGCATTTTCAGGGAGATGAAACTCTCATCCTGAAAGATGGAAGCGGCAACTTTGCGCAGGCTGATAATCGGCATGTTGGTCCTTACGACAACCATGGACAGCTCGATATTCCGCTGACATTGCATAATTAAAATGAAACTTGCTGTTGTAGTTTTTGCAGCTTTCGAAGTCTTGGCTGTCTCGGGTGGGAATTCTGCTGATATCCCTCATCTTGCAAGGGCTGATGGTATAGAGGCGGCCTGGAACTCGAATCAAGTGAGTTATCGAAGAGCGATTGAAAAGGACCGTTCAAAAGAAGCATATGAGATCGCGCGTGTTGCAGTCATTTTGACTGCTGGCTATGCACGGCGAAGCGATATGCTCGCAACGAGCTTAGAAGAACTGGGTATCACCTCAGCTAAGTTAGGAAGCCGCTTGCAGAGCATCGAATGTTTTAAATACGCTCTGGACATAGCAAAATATTTAAAGCATTGGCCAGAATCTCGAATTGCTCAAATTGAAAACGAACTACAAGCAGCAGAATCTAAAGCTGTATTGCCATCAATTGAGAAAATCCAGTACGAGTCACCGAATGCATTGGTGGAAACAGGAAGGTCCAAATCTGAAGGCAGTTCGACTGAGAAAAGTAAAGATGCAGAATCTTTTGGAAGGAGGGCGAACTCCGCTCTTAGAAATGGCCAATTGAAGGATGCAGATAAGTTCAATCATGATAGGTACAACTGCTCTGAGTACCTTCCAATTGTGAAAAACGAGCAATTTACAGAAGCTAACTTATTTGCACAGAAAATGGATTTGGCTGCCGGACGAGTCAGATCTGTGAGATTTCTATCTGATGTTTGCAACGAACATACAAAGAGTTATTTGTCAGATGACGACCCGATAAGAATAATAAACGTCATAAACAGAGCGCTTGCGGATGGAATGGACGAGAAATATTCCGATGCCAGAAGAAGCCTCAAAGAATTACATGAAAAACAAAAGGATGTGTTCAAAGACAATTCGTACTTAGAAGGCAAATACAATCTTGCTATGGGTTGGGTTTGTCTGGGGCAATCGCTCTCGGAGGGAATAACGCCTCTACTGGAAGCCCAAATCTATGCCGAGCGGGCTATAGAAAATTTGAGAGATAATTTCATTGCACGACTGGATTACGCTCAAAGTCTGCGCCTGCATGGGCGAGTTTTATATAAAAATCGAGATGTCGAGGCTGTCAAACAATTGAGGCTAGCTCTCAAAGTAGCGTCATCGGAGCTGCCTGCGGATCATCCGTACTTGGCTCCTTTCTACTTGGATTATGCAATTGCATCCCTGGAATTATCTAACCCTTTAGACGAGAAAGATGTGTGCTCAAATGCGAAGACTGCTCTCAAGCTAGCGAATCAAAAATACTCCGACGATAAAGTTGATTTTCCGGGCAATCAAGGAATTGCACGCAAGAGATTGGATAGATACAAAACCTTGCTAAGCAATGCAATGGCCAAAGGTAAACTCAAATCTTTAATGATGGAGACCGGAGACATAGAGCTCTAGTTCTGACTTGCTATCTTATTTATCAGTCGCACAATTTCTATTTTTGAGAGATCTTCGAATAGATATGGTGCACCACCGGTGATGTGGTATCATTTTCGGCAATTCACTTAACGACAATCGAGTTTTCGTCTGCAGAAAAGTAACTTTTCTGTCCAAGTATATTTCGGCGATTGCTCATACGGCAAAAACAGCTAGGAAGCGAAGGCGCATCATCAGCGTCCCGGCTCGTCAACTCAAAAATCAGATTGTCCACAGGAAATCTGGAAACGGCATCAACGATGTCGGTCTAAGTGTTTATGGTTCTTCCGAATCAGTTGCCGGTTATTTGGATTATGTCTATCGCGAGAAAGGACTGTCCAAAAATACTCTTCTTGCTTATCAACGAGATCTAATTGCTTTCAATGAATGGCTGCGTAAACGCAACGTTGAAATGACAAGACAGGAAATCAGTATTTACCTTTCCGAGTTGAATAAGAAAGGCAGAAAACCAGCCACTATCGGTCGTGTGCTTGCTAGTCTACGAGGCTGGTTCGAATGGCAGAAGGCAACGGGTTTGATCGGTCAAGATCCTTGTGAAACTTTGCATAACCCACGCCGCGTTCGAAAGCTTCCGAATGTACTGACACCAGATGAGGTGACAGCACTTCTTGAAACTGCTAAAACCACGCGCGAGAAAGCGATCGTAGAGCTACTTTATGGTGCCGGTTTGCGGGTAACTGAACTGGTAAAGCTCAATTGGAGTGATATCAGTCTTAACCAACGTCAGGTTCGTTGCTTCGGCAAAGGTTCAAAGGAAAGGCTTGTTCCTTTGGGGCTGCCTGCCGTGACTGCGCTTCATGCTCTGGCAGCGGATGAAAAATACAAACCAGCCGGCAAGAACACTTCTCAAGCAAGACCTGTTTTACTTGATCGCAGCAACCGCCGCATAACCAGGCTTGCCGTTTGGCAAATACTTAAAAGGCTGGCCCAGGCTGCTGGTTTCTCGAAAAAGCTCTCCCCACACACTCTCAGGCATACTTTTGCCACCCATTTACTAGAAAACGGAGCCGACCTGAGAGCCGTTCAGGAACTTCTTGGACACGCCAATGTAGTTACAACCCAACTTTATACACACCTCAGCCGAAGTCACCTCCGGAAGGCGTATCAGTCCGCTCAGGAGGTTTTCCGAACAAATGATGTCTCAAGCGATGATTAAAATTTAACTGGGGTACTCGTAAGCTGGCACGATCCATGAGTTAATTTATGTGGGAAGTCGAAGTTTAAGTAAGTCTTTTACCGACCAAACAACCCCAGATTTCTAGGGAACGTTTTCGAAGCCTGCCGCGACAGACTAAGTTGCAGGGAAAAGACAGTCAAACATCGAAATCCCACAGACGAAACTATTTTGAAAAAATCAGGCTAGGACTCAATGCGACAAACATCCAAGGTCGAGGGCACTAAGATTGCCCAAGCCGCCAAGGATCTTAACGTAACAAGCGTTACGATCAGGCGTTATCTGAGTGAGTTCAACATCGACACTACAACCGACGAGAACGGTATTAAGGTTCTTCCAGATCAAGCAATGGAAGAGCTAAAGACAGTCCGTCGTTTGAAAGAAGATGGACTCACAAATCCAAAAGTCATGGAGATGCTAGAAGAATCACGCGTTAAGCGTCCTTCCGCTCCAAAAGGCAAAACGACATCAACACGCGCTTCAAAAGTGAAAGTAGTTGAGGTAGAAGATGTCGAAGAAGAAGAAGTAGAAGCACCGAAAGTCGATAAGCGCAAAGGTGCCAGGCGTCCGAAGGTAGAAGAAGTTGAAGTAGTTGCTGAAGCTCCTGCTCTTGAAGAAGCCAACGATGACGAAGACGAATCTCCTGCCGCTGATGGTGGGGTAGGAGGCGATGCAACTGGTGATAAACCGAAGCACTCGCTGACATGTCAAACGTGTGGAAAGGTTTTCGAACATATGAATCCACGGTTGAGAGACTGTTTGGATTGCTATCGCACGAAGCGCAAGGAGCGCAGACGCGGTGGATCGGAACGCCACAAAAATGTCATCCAACATCCAATTGCACAACAGGCGGCAAATAAAGCGCAGCAACAAAATCAGCAAGTTGCCAGCAACTATCCAAATGGTAATGGTGACAGCAGCCATACGACAGTGACACCACTACCGGTGGTACAGCAACAGCCGCATCGCGAACCGCTCCAACAACCATATCAACAGTACCAACCGCTTCCGCCGCAGCAAACTCCAGTTATGGTGCAAAGTGCAGCGATACAGCGGGGGCCTGTTCGCAACTACCGCAAAGCAATTGAAGAAACTCGCCAAATAACGGGCAGCCTGAAGCGCCGTCTGGAAAGACCAGACTTACCGGAAGGCGATCGCCGTTGGCTGGAGCAAATCTATGCCTACCAGCTCATTTTGCATCAAGGCTGGCGACACTTGTCCGACTACAAGAACAACACCAACTCGCAAGCCAAGCTGCAGGAAGACTAACTATTAAAACGGTTCGCCGTTAGGCAATCCGGCTTGTGAACCAGGCGTATTAAAGTGCGGCGCCCCTTGCTGACCGAAGGGGGGTATCATGCCCGGCACCGCATTTGGTGCAGGAGCAAATGCATTTGGATTACCACCCGGAAAGCCGTTTGAACTGCCGTTCGGAATGCCTGCAGGAACGGTAAGTGATGCTAGATCGAGAGGTCGGTTGAGCTTAACCGCCAGGACTTCTCCCTTTTTAATTTCAAAATCTTTGCCTGCTTTAAGGGCGGCGTGTGGTGAGTAACGTACGCCAGCAATGCGTGTCATTCTCGTCACAACTGAATACCCCATAGCTTTGGCGGAATTTGCATAGTCTCCAATTGGCATTGATTTGTCATTTGTCTTCTTATTCGGATCATCGGCCACCAGCTGATTTGGGTTGTGTTCGATGAATCCGCTAATTGGTCCAGTGCGTCCATCAGGAAGGGCAAGCGATTGCAGGGCTACCTGAACATTGCCTGGCATGCCGAATTTAAGTCCTTTTGCTGGGGTAGCGGACGTAACTGTGCCAATAATTCTTGATCCCGGCGGTACTACTACTTTGCCCTGGTTCGAAAACCCATCATCCAGGACGATCGCAAAGATATCGCCGGCTTTGGAGTGCTTGGAAGATACGTCATCTTCAAGTGTGCCCGTAAGCACTGACCCTGGGCTCAGTCGATTAGCGGCAAAGCTTTTCCAATAGTCCATGCTGCCGATCGGCGGTCCGGAACCTGGGGCTCCTAAAGCTCCGGCCGGGGCTCCAATAGCTCCAGGTGTAACACTTGGAGGCAAATTGACGGCTGACGGCGCCATGCCCGGAGCGCTGTCGTAGCCCGGATAACTGCCATATTGAGCTTGTTGATATTGAGCCTGCGCTCCCATAAATGTGGACGCGCTTGCCATAACGGCAAGAGCCGCCAAACCGGTTGTTAACTTTCTACGTTCTATTTTCATTGCCCCAAGTCTAATGGAATCGTGAACATTGGGAAATGTGGAGAATACGTAAGGGTGCGCCATTATCGGGCCATGCTAAAATTCTTGTCTGCCTGTCCCAAAACAGGCGCGATACCCTTGCCTGCTTCAGCAGGACGTTTATGGCCATGGGGGATAAAACTTTGCCAACAACGAAATTAGAAAAAGAATACGAAACTCTCTACATCGTCCGTCCCAATTTGGATGAGGATGCTGTGGATAGAACTATTGCCGGAGTCGAAGAGTACATCAAAGGCTTAGGCGGAACGATTGTAACCACCGACAAGAAAGGTCGGCGCCGACTGGCTTATGAAGTTGATAAGATGCGCGACGGCTACTATGTCCTAACAGTATTTAAGGCAAAAGCAGAGACAATCTCACAACTGAAGCGCATGATGACGTTATCTGAAGACATCATTCGTTCTCTGGTTGTCCTGTTTGAAGTCGAAGCAGAAACTTCATCGACTCCTAGCTAAGAGGCTGTATCAATGAGTTTGAGTAAGATCGTTGTTTCCGGAAAAGTGGTTCGCGCTCCAGAAAAGCGTTTCACTCCGAACACCAACATTGCCGTTACTGAATTTGCAATAACGGTAGAATCGGCTCCACGTCCCGATGGCACGGTGGAGAGCACACCAGTAAAAGTACTTACATGGCGTGATCTCGCTGAGCGTTGTGACAAGGAAATCAAAAAGGGTGATTTGGTTGCCGTAGATGGCAGATTGCAGATAAACAACTACTCAACATCAGAAGGACAGCGCAAGCGTGAGGTAGAGATCGACGCAATCAGCGTTGAAAATCTATCCTCTCCCCAGAAGTCAGAAGCACGTTCTGAAGAATACGCTGATTCATACGTTAATGTCGGCGCTAAGCCGGCAGCACGCCCAGCAGCAGCAGCAAGCAAGAAAACCGAAGATCTCGATGCAATTTTTGCTTCTGAAGACGAAATTCCGTTCTAGGAATTTCGAGCAGGCGCGCCTACATCACACATCTAAAAACACGAATTGAGGACATTCCATGCGTTCAATGCAAGATTCACCGCCCCGCCGTCGCAAGACATGTGGTTTCTGTGCGGATAAGGTTGATTACATCGATTACAAAGACCCAAACAGACTCAAGAAGTTTGTAACGGAAAGAGGCAAGATTCTGCCAAGAAGAATTAGTGGTAACTGCGCACGTCACCAGAGAACATTGACGGTTGCCATCAAGAGAGCACGAGATATTGCCCTCATGCCTTACACCGCTGACGGTTAACCAATTCGACATTAACCGTGTAAAATTGTGGAACGTCGCCGAAGTGGTGAAATGGCAAACACGCTACGTTCAGGGCGTAGTGAGCATTAGCTCTTGTGGGTTCAAGTCCCACCTTCGGCAATCTTTGACAGTCTCCACAACGAGGTAACGCTTGAGCACACCCACCGATAAAGGCGATCCACGCCGTCCAGAGGCAAGACGAGATCTTCCTCTTTTAAACGAAAGAATTCGTGACCGCGAAGTAAGACTGATTGACGATGATGGCGGGCAGTTGGGCATTGTGGCAACAAAAGAAGCCCTTGCTACCGCCAAGGAAAAAGGATTAGACCTTTTCCTCGTCCAGCCGGATGCCAATCCACCAGTCGCCCGCATTATGGACTATGGGCGGCATAAATTTGAAGCTGAAAAGCGTGCCCGTGAGACCAAGAAGAAGCACCACATCGTTGATGTTAAAGAAATCAAGATGCGGTACAAAATCGAAGATCACGACTATCAGGTGAAGGTTCGTAGCGGTACAAAGTTTCTCAATGATGGAGACAAGATAAAAGTCCTTATCGTGCTCCGTGGGCGAGAAATGCAACACAAAGACATGGCGATCACGCTCATGAACAAGTTTGCCAATGAACTCAAAGATTTGTGTTTGATTGACAGAGAGGCCAAGCTCGAAGGGAAGAGTGTCATCATGATCCTTTCGCCGATCCCCCAGCGCGGCAAATCTCTCATTGAGAAGCCAGACGGGAAACCTGTCATCTAGAATCTGTCCTCTATCTGTCATCTAGAATTTGCCATACAAGTAGATGAACTGAAACATTTAGGAAAGATTGACAGAGCGCCAGTGGTGGTGGGAAAGAGTGTTATCATGGTAAATCCGTCGATTCCTGTGCGGAATCGACCATCTAGCTTTCGTTTCTGCTGAACATTTCAGCGATTTGGGGTTTCTTATGCCGAAGATGAAGACAAATAAGGCTGCAGCGCGCCGTTTCAAGATAACTGGAACGGGCAAGATTCTGCGTCGCCAAGCTGGGAAGCGCCACCTTAATGAATGGATGTCCAAAGACGTCAAGCGTAAACTGAGTGGCTGGACTGAGCTCACCAAGGACCAGAAACAAAACGTTCTGGAGCTTTTCCCTTACCGTAAATACGTCCGATAACAATACAAGCGTCGCCCTGGCTGCCTAAGGGACTCTCCTCTCCGATGGCTCCGAACCGTACGCTTGCTTTGACCACAAACAATCAATCAAAGAAGGAGATTGACCCATGCGCGTAAAACGCGGAAACGTACTTCAAAAACGCCACAAGAAAATCCTTAAGTATGCAAAGGGATTTCGTGGCTCAAAATCTAGACTCTTTATTGCTGCGAATCAGGCTCTTATGCAAGCCTGGAAAAACGCATACCGCGATCGCCGCAAACGCAAACGCGATTTTCGCAGTCTCTGGATCACCCGCATCAATGCAGCTTGCCGATCGCATGGTATCAGCTATAGTGTCTTCATCAACAAGCTCTCGATTGCTGGTATCAACTTAAACCGCAAGGTGTTGTCTGAATTAGCAGTGCACGACAAAGAAGCTTTCACAGCGCTTGTCGAAACTGCCAAAAAGAATCAGCCAGCAAAGCCAAAAGAAAAGGCGACTGCTTAGTTACTGACGTAATGTCAAACGAGCTTCGTCAAAAATCAGCAGCTTGGATCCGCGAATATGGCTTCGTGTTCGTATGTATGGCCGCGTTCTACGTGGTTGCATATGCGGGGACATGGCTCTGGTTTTATTCACTCAGTGTGTTCAACACCATCCCAAACGTTCTTTACTTGATCGGTGGAATCGCCCTTCCTGTTTTTGCTTGCAAAGCTTTAGCGTTCTATTTTCTAGAACAAAAAAGCAAATGGAAGATTGCTGTTTTGCCAGTCGTTTTATCTATTGCTAGCGTCTATGCCTTGATTGGGATGCATTTTTTCGGTTCGCAGTTCATATACGCGCATCAATCTGATTTCTTATCTTCGTTGGATTGGAACGGACGATATTTTCTGCAACAGTTTGCTTATCTTTTGACGCTGTTTGCTTTGGACGCTGTTTTATTAGCCGTGGCAAAGTTCTTGAATTTAAGAGGCTTATTGATCTTTGCGTTTTTAGATCTCGCAACAGTTCCCTGGATTTCTAACTTTATGATTTCCGTAGGCGGATATTAGTGCTGCTGAGCGAAATTCGAAAATTTCTTGTTAGTGACTATAAGATCGCCTTTTTTACTAAAGAAACCAACCTCCTCGCCATTTGGATGCTCTTTAGATTCTTTTGGTATGTAGATCATCACCTTGTTATCTGGTGTGAGCAAATAGCTCGTAATCGTTTTATTTGGATTGTCTCTTTGTAGTTGGTCGGCTTGTTCTTTATCAGGGACAGAGAAATGTTCACCATCCATGCCCTTTTCGAATGGATGGGTGTGCATGACCGCAACTACATCTAGACCTGTACCAGATACTAATTTAGTCGGCGAAATGTGAACTTCGTTGCCACCGATATTCAGACCTTCTGTAAATAGCGTGTTTGTGCTCAGCATTTTGCCATCTTTGTTTGTTCCAACCACCCATTGGAACTCACCTTTGTTTCTATTCGGGTCGTTTAAAACTGAGTGAAATTCGCTGGTTACACCTTGAGTTATGTTGTCGATCGGATGAAAAAGTTTGCTCACCTTGTCTTTGATGTTTTGGAATGCTTCGATAGCTGCCTTTTTGATTACATCATGAGCTTCTGATCCGAATGGCTTTTCGTTGTTATCAGCTAGCAAGACGGGTTTCGAACCGTCGCTTAACTCGAATCCCTCAAGCATTTGCAGCACATCGGGATTTGAAGAGGTGTTTTGTGAAGTGATAGCTTTCCAACGATCGTTTGAAGTTCGATCGCCAACGTATTGTGGTGCAGTATCGAAATTGCTATGGAGATTTTCTGCGGACTTGGTATGTGGTTTATCCGGTGTTAGCGAAATTTCTGGTGTTGATAGGCTGGTCATATTCCGTTAAACCCTCTGGTATCGAAGATGAGCCGATTATATTCGGCTCTCTATGACGGTTCTGTGGCAATTTTAGAAAAATATAGTACTCAGAATTTCTTCAGTACTTCTGAGAGCGTCAAATGGGCAAAATAGTCAGATCGCGGTTATTGAATCATTAGCGTAAGAAAAGCAGATACCAAGGTACGTCTTGTAACGCCCTGCTAATCGCATTTTGCCTTTTCTTGAATTTTGAGTAGCTCAGAAATAACTATTTATTCCTGAGCACAAAAAAATAAACGCAAATCGAAACGCCGCCGCCAACGACCACGGTTTGCCACTTTCAGAAATTATTCTTGTCTATGACCGTTAACGGTAGCGCGGTTAAAGATGGGCAAGGCATTCGAGCCTAACTCCAACAATCCTGATGTTAGACATCCATCGGGTGTGGAAATCCTGACGCAGTTTCAGCAGTATCAAATGGCGAACGGTCGACCTTTTCCAAGTCAACCTGTGGATGCCGGTATAAGCAATCAGGAACAGCTCGAAAACGGTTTAGACGAGCAGGAAATGTGCAGACTTTATGACAGTCGGTTTACCAGTGGACGAGCGGCGCCAGAACCGGCACCAGAACCACCAGAACAGACACCAGAACCTGATATGCCTAGCTAGGGCTTATACCAGCGCGATTGAAGACCAAACGATTTGACTACTTGGTCTTCTTCCCAGACAAATAATGGAGAAGGACTGGTAAGCCACTAAACCAGGACAACTGACGATTTTATACGGAAATCAAGAGTTGTACCACTCGTACCAGGATGGTACAAGGATAGCGCTAGATTCATGTGAGGGCGGTATGAGAAAGTTGCTAACCTTTACGACTGCATTATTTGCCTGCGCTCAACTTGGAGCATCGGCTCATGCACCCATTGTTCCCGTTCATTTTGCTCATAGTTTGAAGGTTACAAATCACGCCTTAGCCAATATGCCGGTTTCTGGTTCATCGCGTGCTTTTCAATCGACAATCAAAACCATAACTGGTCTCTCAATAAAGAACACTATTCTAAATACGCCTTTAAATGGCATAAGCGGACAATTCTCAGGTGTTGCCTACTACGGGTACGGAAACGCATCCGTCACCTACACGAATTACACCAATTTTCCAGCGACATCATTTTTCGGACCTGGTCCACTCAATGGTGGATTTGCCAGTGGTAGCCAGTTTGTATCGAGTGTGGGCAATAGCATAACAGCTGGTATTCCGGCGGCTGGGAAAGCTAACATAAACTTGTTTCCCAATTCACTAGCGGGTCATACCGTATCTGGTGCGCAGCGGATTTTGCAGGGATATTATAACCAGGCTGCTACAAATGGCTACAATGGCGGACTTTATCTGCTCCAACATCCAACTGGTGGCTTGCTGTTCGGCACAACCTATTATTCAAGCGCATCCTATCCTGGATTTTTCGCTTTTGGGAATAATTACTTTGCATCAGCTTCTGCGGCTAAAAATGCACTTAGCGGACTTACGCTTCCTGCATCCACGATGAGCTATATCCAGTTTGGAAAAATAGTTCGCCCAATCACAAACGGCATCTTGACCTCTACCCAATTTTACAACTCTCCGTACAATCCACCTTACTCAATTGTCCCGGGGCATTTATCCGTTGATGGATATTTCGGCGTAGCAATTGGATCTAACCCTTTAAATGTTCCTATTTATAGCAACGGTTTATCGTTCCCATACACTGGTCCCACTTTCTTCAAATAGACTACATGGGCGGCGTTTGACCGTGATTGCCTGATTAGTGAACGTTGGTATTAGGTGTAGAGCCTATTTGCCCGCTTGCTTTATGAGCTTGCACGGCGACAACGAGTTTATTTACGTCATCCATCAGCTCTAAATCAGACTTGCCTGGTTCGAAACTGATTTCACGGCTTACTTTGCCCAGCCGTTCCGGTAGGTGCAATTTTGTAAACGTCTGACCGAATACTTGCATTTCGCACCAACCTACTTTGGTTAGCATTCTTGCGGTAGGCGGCGGCGCGTGGGTTGACGTAATGAGCGGATCTATTTCCGGTGCTGGTTCTTTGTCTTCGACATCATCCATTGTTCGTTGGCGCACGCGCATTGGTCCGAAGCCCATGCGGCCCATTCCGGGACCACCATAACCAGGATAGCCTCCGCCCATCATACCGCCGGGGCCCATAGTGCCCATTCCCGGACCACCGCCAACCATGCTCAAAAGTGAATTACCAATTGTCGATGCTATCGACTTGGTTAGGCCGCCCCCGCCGCCGCCACCACTTCGAGGTGCCGAGCTACTACCATCGGCATCTGCCGTTTCACTCGTCTGAGTTTTTTTGTGGAGCTTTTTTTCGGCATAACTCTCCAACATGTCAGTTCGTGTTGCCAGATCCGTTTCTTTGGAAGGTGCGCCAAAAGCCTTTGTTTCAAGGCGATTTAGTCTATCTAAAGGCAATTCACTTTCATATGTTTGGCCCAAAATGGCCGTTTCGAGTCTGGTGATATGAGGATAAGCACTCGTTGGTTTGCTTGCGTCAGTCATGATCACTTCGCCGTTATCTTCATCGTGTTGCGCTTTCAAGTGCAATGTTTTTTCAGCATATGCTTGAAGGGCATCGGTGCGATCGCTGAAATCGGCACCGTTACTGGGGTGCCCGAAAGCCTTGGTTTCCATACGCGCAAAGCGGGCAGGTAATTTGTCTTTCTGGAAGGACTGCCCCAGTATTGTTTTTTCGAGAAGCGTCACACGTGGATAACCATCGGCAGTGTTGTCGGTGGCATCGTCATCTTCATATGCCGGTTCCGGTTGCTTCTGAACCTGTTGCGGTGCTGTAGCTGGTCTGAAGTTGCTTGTGGTTGGACCTGGGCTGAAAGTGCGTGCTGGTGCTGAACTTGGGCTGAAACTTCGTGTTGGTGCTGGTTGCGGTGTTGCTGGTTGGGGTGTTTCACTCATAGCCGGCACTTCTGGTATTGCCTGCCGTTTATTGTCCTGTGGATTTGCCGCGGCAGTGGCACTCGTTGCGTTGTAGATATTTTGTATGCGCTCGCTCGGTGCACCATTCATGGTGCTGCCATAAATCAACTTTTCCAATCGTGCTGTTCGATCTTCATCCGGTTCTCGGTCGTATGTGATTGAAAAATATTTTTGTTCTAGTTGGGAAAGCTCTTTGAGTGTGTTTGCATCTAAAGATGAAGATGCATGGGCACTCAAGCCAAACGAACATAACAGAAAGCTAAGGATAGGATACGCACAACGCATGGAGCACCGGTTCTAAGCGGTCAAGGATTGTACCATGACAAGTGCATAAAAGGTAATGATGATAAGTGCATGCGTTATTTTTAACCCCAACCCGCAATGCAGATTAGGACTGTAGTTCTATTAATCGAATTCGTTCGTGATTGGTTGGTATCTGAACAGTAAAGACGCTGCCCACACCCTCAGTGCTTTCAGCTTTGATGTTGCCATCATGCCGTTCAACAATTGCTTTGCAAATTGCTAAACCTAAGCCTGTTCCATTCTTTTCATTTTCATCTTCTAAACGAACTTGTGTGAATCTTTCGAATATCAATTCCAATTGGTTTTGCGGTATGCCACGCCCTTCGTCGCGCACGCTAATTTCAATGTATTCGCGAGTTTCGGTGGCACTGAGCTGCACGCGAGAACCAGGCGATGAAAATTTGACAGCATTGGCAAGCAAATTAACGAGCACTTGTACCAATCTCAATTCATCACAGAATACTTTGAGGTTTGTTGGAAATGCTTCTATGAGAACCTGATGTTCTTGCGCCCATCCGGATACGGATTGCATGGCTTCTTCAAACAGATAAGAGAGAGGCACTACGTCAAGATCAAGAGTAAGCCCTCCGGCTCTCATTTTCTCAACTTCAAGTAAATCGTTAACGAGACTGACGAGTCTTTCGACATTTCGTTGTGCGATCGCAACCAGTTGCTTACCTTTTTCGGATAAATCACCTGCTCTGCCATCTTCTAGAATCGAAAGCACATTACCGACGGTGGCAAGCGGTGTACGCAAATCGTGAGACACCATTTGCATAACTTCTTTGCGAAGTCGCTCGACGGTTTTATAGTCCGTTGTTGCCATCGAAACAAAGGCGACTTCCGGCAATGGTTTTGGGACATTAATAGGTTGCTCGCCTGCGAGCTTTTCCTGCGGTGGCGACATTGTTTTAATTTCGGCTGGTCTTATGTTCGAAACCATGCTTTAGGCCTTACTAATCCGTCTGTTTAGCATACTAAGTGTCAATAATGGCAAAGTCGGACCTAGAACTGCCATAACTCGGTTTGTTAGGCTTCCGCCGCCTGCAGCTGGAGGACGCGAATCTTTTCTCTATTTTTCGGTATCCGAAAAGCAAAAGTGCTTCCAAAGCCTTCTTCGCTTTCAACCCTTATTGTGCCGCCGTGTCTTTCCACAATTGCCTTGCAGATAGCAAGCCCCAGCCCCGTACCGCCGTGATTAGCACCGTCTGTCATGCGCACCTGTTGAAACCGTTCAAAAATCAGCTCTCGTTGATTTTCCGGTATACCGCGTCCTTCGTCCTTAACGGTCACTTCGATGTAATCGTAAGCTTCACTGGCATTCAAAAGCACCCTTTTGCCAGCCGGTGAGAATTTGACGGCATTAGCAAGAAGGTTAATGAGTACCTGCACTAGTCTCGATTCATCGGCAAAAACAGACAGCGTGGTCGGAATGTACTCGATTCGAACCTTATGCTCTTGCGCCCAGGCAGAAACCGAGTGCAAAGCCTCTTCAAAAACGTCTGAAAGCTCCGTGTCATCAAGTTCTAGCTTGAGCATGCCAGCCTTCATTTTTTCAACTTCCAGCAAATCATTCACCAGGCCGAGCATGCGCTCTACATTTCGCTGAGCCATCGTAACCAGCTCATGACCTTTCTCCGGCAGTTCGCCCACGCGGCCATCTTCTAAAATGGAAAGAACGTTGCCGATAGTGGCAAGCGGCGTGCGCAAATCGTGCGACACCATTTGCATCACTTCCTGTCGTAAACGATCTACCGCTTTGCGCGCCGTCACGTCATGCGCTACGCAAAAGAGTGATTTCTGTTTCTGAGACCACTGTGGTGCCCACACCACATCTACGAGAGAGCCGTCCTTTCGTTTCATGCGGGTCTCGAACGGACGTGATGGATTGCCTTCCATAATGCTTTTGACTTCATTAATGGTAAATTCTTTGCTCTCTTCAGCAATCAAATTCACATATTTGTTGCCTACCAGTTCATCAGGGTCGTAACCAAAAACGTTCTTAGCGGCAGGGTTTACAGCTGTGAAGGTGCCTTTGTTGTTAACGGAAAAAATCACGTCTGCAGCGTTATCTATGATGGCGCGTTCTTTTATGGCAGTTTCCTCAAGGGCGGCTGCCATGTCGTGAAAGGCTTGGTCTAGTTTCGCTAACTCATCGCTGCCTTTCATGGTCGGTAGAAGCGGTTTGTTATTGGCTAGCCTCAGGCTGTTATCGGTGATAATCCTTACCCTTGCCGTGATGGCGCGCGTGAAAACAAACGCCAAGATGACGGTCAAAAATACGTCGATCGTTATGGCGATGATCAGTAATTGATTAAGTTGTTGCCTGTATTTTTGCTCTCTAAATTGGGTGGCAGCAACGGCGTGTTGCTGTTCGCTAAGGTTGATTAGATCTCTCGTCATGACGTTTTTGACACAGGCTTTAATAACCGGCCTGTAGCTGTTGTATGTTCGCAATAGCTCAAAAGTAGAGCCGTTTGTATAAGCGTTTTCTACCTTTCGCAGCAAAAACTCCATCTTTTTGGCATATCCATAAGATCTGTCCACGACTTCAAGTTGCTTTTGGTCGTCCTTAACCAGCTCTCGCAATTTGTCGAATTCTGTAATTACATTTATGGCGGCTTTCTTGTACATGCTCGTGTCAAGACCAAATTGGCTGGGATCGTCGCCCTCTGCCACCGTTACGATGTCAACTACATCTCTCACCAAATTGCTAACAGTGTCTGATATTTGTTGAGCGTGTTCAGCCTTACGGGCATCTGCCTCCGCTTGATTTCGTAAAAAGATCAAGACAGATACAAACACCAGTTGAAACACGAGTGGGATGGAAACTAGAATCAATCCTTTCTGGGTGAGAGATAGCTTCATTTATTGCGTAACCACTTTGACGACTGTAATCTCTCTATAAGCCAGGAAGGTTTTTGACTTTCAAAAAACGGGAACCCTATGAGAAGTTTATCCTCATCTTACAAATAACGGAAAGATAGGAATGGCAAAGATCCTACTTGTAGAAGATGATGTCGATCTGGCGAAGACCGTCGAAGAATGGCTGTCTTTTGAGCACCATACGATCGAAGCTGTGCACAATGGCACCGATGCTATTGAGCGTCTAAAGATGTGCGCTTATGACGCCATCATCCTGGACTGGAACCTGCCTGACATAAGCGGGCTGGCTATATGCCAACGTTTTCGTACCCAGCAAGGCGTAACCCCTATCATCATGCTCACTGCTAAGAGCGCTATATCAGACAGAGAGACAGGGTTAGATGCAGGGGCCGATGACTATTTGACTAAGCCATTTGCAATGAAAGAGCTCTCGGCACGGTTGCGGGCCTTGTTGCGCAGACCGCATGCTTTGCTTACGAGTACATTGAGAGCTAAAGATGTGGAGCTGGACGCTGCCAAACACATGGTGATGAGATCGGGTAGGAGTATCGATTTGCTGCCTAAAGAATTTGCCCTTCTGGAGTTTCTGATGAGACATCCAGATCATGTATTTAGTGGAGATGAGCTTTTGCGCAGGGTCTGGCATGCCGATAGCGATGCCACTGCCGAGGCTATTCGAACTTGCTTGAAGCGTTTGCGCAAGAAGCTAGGCGAAACCGAAGACAATTCCATAATCGAAACCATTTATGGTGTCGGCTATAAACTCAAAACATCTTAGGTCACTGTATTTGGTGACGAAATGAATTTCAAAGAGATAACGAGCGCCTCCAATTCGCTTCTCAAACTGATGCGAAAGCTCCATACGAAGTCGGAGCGCAAGCAAAGCGGGCTTTTTCTATTGGAAGGAAAGAAGCTCATAAGTGATGCTATTGAAAGCGACATAGAGCTAAATGATGCGGTCGTAAGCCAAAGTTTTTATGAGGAAGAGGAGCTTCCAGAATTTTTAGAAGATATAGATTCGATTTCAGTAGTGAGCGACTCGTTGTTCAAGGACCTCTATACAACTTCTACTTCCTGCGGAATCGTCGCTACTGCTGTTCAGCCGGAACATACTCTGGACGATTGTTTGGGGGTAAAGGAACCTCTCCTTGTCATTGGAGAAGCGATACAAGATCCAGGCAACCTTGGCACAATTATTCGGAATGCCTTTGCTTTCGGGGCAGATGGTCTCATTCTTTCGAGTGGCTCAGTCGATTGCTTTTCCACTAAAGTGGTTCGATCGTCTATGGGAGCCATTTTTAACATGACCATAATACAAGACATGGATCTTGCTGAATGCCTTGAACAATTACACGATCGCAAAATTCGACTGATCGCTCTTGATGCAGATGGCAAAGCGCCTTATTGGGATGAGGCGCCGTATAGCCCTTGTGCCCTCGTTTTCGGCAATGAAGGAAATGGTTTGTCCGACTTCATCAAAGAAGCTGCCGACAGTGTTGTGAAAATACCAATTGCTGATTCATGTGAATCTTTGAATGTAGCTGTTGCAGTGGGAGTTGTTTTGGCCGACGCTTTTAAATGCAAATCCCAAGCCAAACCCCAAGCTAAATTTGGGCCGCGCTAAAATGACAGCCATGGAAAGCGCAGACATGCAAGAGCCAGCCGTTTCCCCAGTCGTTCCTGAAGACGGCGTAAAGGCTGATGGCGAAAAGGTAATGACAATTGTCGAGCACCTCGATGAATTGCGTAATCGATTGCTTCGCTCAATTGCCTATGTAGGAGTAGGCATCGGGGCTAGTCTCTGTTTCACTAAAAACGTGCTCCGTTTTCTTGAGGTTCCAGCAGGCAATATCAGCTTCCAGGCTCTGTCCTTGGAAGAACCGCTCATCGTTTTTTTTAAAGTCGCTTTTTACTGCGGCATTATTTTGGCCTCGCCTTTTGTTTTATTTGAGATCAGTCAATTCATTTCACCGGGCCTAACCCGCAAGGAACGGCGTGCACTGGCTCCGATCGTCTTTGGTAGCCCGGTTTTGTTTTGTGCCGGTGCTGCTTTTGCTTACTATCTACTCTTGCCTTCGATGCTCCATTTTTTTGGAACATTTGGACAAGGTGTGTCTCCAATTAACCAGAGATTGGACTTCTACATTTCTCTGGTTAGTTCAATTTTGCTGTACATGGGACTCTGCTTTCAGTTACCAATCGTAATCTTTGCCCTCTCGTTTACCGGCTTGGTGAATTCAAAGCAGTTGCTTTCCGTTTGGAAATACGCTGTCTTCGGAGCGTCGGTCGTTGCAGCCGTTATTACACCGGATCCGACCGCATTTTCAATGATTCTAGTTATGCTCGCCTTAACCGCACTCTACTTTATTTCGATAGCTTTGCTAAAAGTAAAGGAAGTTTTCTGGCATGACGAGAACTAACAAATAAATTTCTCTCAGGCTTGTCATGTAGAAATCCGAATATAATGCCCGCGAACTAAAGGGCTATTAAGCGGATATTCAAGGCATCTTTCGGGGATCTTTCGGGGCTTATGGATCAGATCACTTTATGGTGTGTGGCCGGCGTCATTGGCGCCATTTCACTGAATACGATCTGGCGTATTTACTCGGAACGAGAGCGTTTTCTTAAAGACGATTTGAGCGATGCCGATAGCGCATTTGCCTGGCAAATCATAATTTTCCTGGTTTTGCCTCTCCTGACCCTGTTTGACTTTCGGACCACATCTGTGGTCTGCCAAATACTGGGCGGATATCTCTCGGAGATTCGATATGTTGTGCTTTGGTATCAAGCCATCCCAGTTGATCTGCCTTCTACGAAGCTATTTATTCCAGTTCTTTTTTCCGGAACGATTGTTGAAACAGTTCTAGTGCTCTTGCTTTTGCCTGCACTGGCGTTTCGCCCTCATCCATTTGTGGCGATGCTCATCGGTTACACGGCAGCCTTTGTGCCGGCTATGAATTTAATTGTCGAACCGATTTTGTCCTATACAGGCTTAGGAAATCCGAAATGGCAGCTCGCCACCGCCTATGGTGACCATCATCAGGCCATGATGATGCTCGGATTGCATGTTTTCCTGGCGGTTGTTTACCTCATAGTGATAAGCAGCGAATGGACTCGCTTCTGGTTTGCCGGACTGACAAGACCGGCGGCAAGCGACAAATTGAAGGAAACGCTTGCGAATCACGACAACATTGATAATCCGAAGACTGCCTGTTATCTCGCTTTGTTGTACGAGAGCGCTGGGCTAAGAGGCAAATCCCATCGCCAATTGAAACGCATGAAAAAGCTTTGCGGAGATTCCGTTTACACCTCCTTTGCAGAAGCTTATTTGTGTTATCGCAAGCGCGAATACAGAAAAGCGCGACGCTTATTCTTGGCGGTTGCCGAAGGTGAGACACTCGACACTGCACTTAAAGGCACACTTCTTGCTGCTGCTGCTTGTTCTGCATTTGCCGAAGGTGATTTGATTGGCGCTTTGAATTTCTGTGAAAGAGCCCTTGAATTCGATAATCACTCGCTGGTTGCCCGCATGGTTAAAGTAGACGTGTTTTTGCGCCAGGGCAAAAAAGACCAGGCCGGCGCCGAACTTCTGGTTGCGATGCAGCTCGGATTAACTCAGGAACTGGAAAACAAAATACCGCTTGATGCCGAACAAACCTTCCGTTCAATCAGTATGTGTGAAGAGCGCCGGGCAGCAAAACAGGCCCTGTATGCCGTCCACAAAAGTTAAATTTTGCTAGTGCTTCTTGAAAAGCTCCAGCATTCACCATTCCCTATTTGAAACCCCTGTGACAAACACGTAGTAGGGGCTTTTCAGGTCTTATTTACCATCTATAATTACCGTGGCGCTGAGTTATCAAGCAGGGCAAGCCCTAGGGCCATTGCTCGCAGCGTCCCGGTCCGCTTCGGAGACTTAGACTTCCGTGTTCTTACCGTTCACGTATCGTGTGAAAATCAGGACCCGCCTTATACTGCTCTGTTTAGGTGTTGCTACGCCTTTACTGCTAATAGGTTGTTTCTCCCTCTTTGAAGAGTACAGCACGCTCAAGCAAGAAGCTCAGCGCGCCACCCGTTTTCAGAACGCCATTGCCGTTCGTTCTCTTGAGCATTGGATTAGCAGCCAACTTGATAGTGTTAAAGCAGTCTCTTCTCTTTCGACCTTTCAAACGAATAAGCCCGATTCCGTAATGCGCGTGCTCAATACAGCACTTGAAGCTCAGCGGTCTTGGACTGAAATATTTATCGTCAATCGTGCTGGTGTTGTATCGCATTATGCAACCGCCGATTCTAAAGACGAAGTGGCGGAGGACGGGCCCGATCAAACCGGAATACCATCTCAGACGGCACCTAAGGCTCAGAAGGCCTCCGCTGATAAGGCTCAGCACGCGCCTGTTAGGATGCCTCAAAAGTCTTATGGAAACTCGCACGCAAGGTACTACCAAAAGGCGCACAGATGGATGCCTCTACACTCACGGAGAAGAATCGTGAATGCGGCGATTCACAAAAAGCCTCAAAACCAGCTTCAAAAGCCAACTCTGAATATGGCCGGTACTGCATTCGGAAATACAAGCAGAAATACAACTAGAAGTGTGGCTCAAATGCATGAAACAACAGCGCATTTAGATCCGCTTTTCGCTTCATCAATCTTCGATAATCGCGAACCAACCATCTCTAATTACACAGAATCACCACTCACTCATCGTGCGGTTTTGCTTGTGGGAGCGCCGATCATAAGCCAAGGAACAGCTCGAGCTGCTTTGGTGATTGCTATTGATCCAAAGGCTGTTCTTGAACTGTTTCAAGGATTGGGCGAGACGGAAGGTGCAGTTGTAACCGTTGTAGATGGCAACAAGCGTGTTGTTGCACGCACAATTGGCGATGATATTTGGGAAGGAAAAGACTTCTCTGGTGCTAAAACAGTTCAAGCTGCTGAACATTCGTTGCGTGGAGATTTAGAAACGGTTGGTATTGCAGATAGTACTGCTCGTGCCTATGCCTACGAACGCATTCCTGGGTTGAATTGGCTGGTGATTGTCGGTGTGCCGTCCAACGCTATTTATGGCGGCGCTCATAGCTGGTTCACTACGATGATTTTATTGGCTGCCTTTGCTCTTGTTACTTCCTTATGTCTTGCATTTTTGGCGACTACCCATTTCACTCGCAATATCCATTTGCTTGTTAGAGAAGCTCTTGCGCTTGGCCGTGGAGATTTATCCAAAAGAGTGCAAGTAAAAGCGACAGATGAACTCGGCACGCTCGCTGAAGCATTCAATGAAATGGCGACACGTCTTGAGTTGGATCAAGAACAGAAAATAATGGTCGAAAACATTTCTGAGTCGATTCGACAATCTCTTGATCTCGAACAAATTTTGCATACTACAGTACGCGAATTGGGAAGAGCATTGGAGGCAAGCCGTTGCTGTCTTGCCCTTATTGAAGATTCAGACGAAGAGAATTCAGACGTTGAGCTGGTCTTTAATCACGTCTGGTATGACCATGCCGTAGGAGGCTTTCCGCTTGCTCATAAATCCATAGTCATTACGCCAAAGAGCGTTATGAGAATTATGCTTGAGCAAGGCTCAATTCTCTCTCTAGATGTCTTAGAAGAAGACAGTTCCACGCCATTGTTCGAGAATGATCAGAATTCGCCGGAAGATTGGCGCTCGATAAGATCACTAATTGCTTGTCCAATTAGTGATGAGAAGCGACCGGTTGGCCTTATTCTCGTCCATCAATGTGACCGTCCCCGAGTTTGGACGGATGCTGAATTGGAACTGGTTGAAGCGACGGCCAGACACGTCGTTTTAGCTATGCAGCAGGCTCGTTTATATGCCCGTACAAAAGCGATGGCCGAGCAAGAAATGCTAATTGGCCGCATCGTGAGATCGGTTCGAAGTTCATTAGACCTTGACACCATACTTAATACCGTTACTGAGGAGTTATGCAATGCTTTGCAACTAGACCGTTGCCAAATTGCTCAACCTCGTCAGGAAGGGCCGCTTGTTGTAACGCACGAATCCCATGTTCCTGATATCAAAACATCTAAAGGTTTAAACCTCTATTCAGAACCGATCGATTTCAGACCGGAAGCCGGAACAGAAATTCGTTATCCGGGTCGCAGCTTTGTGCTTGGTATTGACCTTAGCAAAATTAGAACAGACCAGACTTCTCCTCCACCAGAAAACAACGGTCAAGTTCGAGATGCAGCATCTGATGACACTGTTAAGGAAGCACCTATTGCAATTATCAATAACACTGAAATTGACAGTCGCACACTGCCTTTTCAGGAATTCATCTACAATACCGGTGCGCGCTCATTAATCGCCGCACCATTGATTAGCGAGAATCGACTCGTTGGTTTATTGATTGTGCAGCAGTGCAAAACGCAGCGAACCTGGAAGCCGCGTGAAGTACAGCTTGTAGCAGCGATAGCCGATCAACTAGCCATTGCCATCACGCATGCCCATCTATTTGCGCAGGTGAAATACCAGGCAATTACAGATGGACTAACAGGGCTCTACAATCATATCTATTTCAAGAACCGCTTGGGAGAAGAGATTCGCCTGGCCCAACGGAAAGGCACGCCTTGTTCGTTACTTATGATTGATCTTGATAAATTGAAGGAAATCAACGATAACTTCGGCCACCCAGTTGGTGATGCTGCCATTAGACAAGTAGCCGGTATTCTCAAGAACTTACTGCGAAGCGGCGACACGGCGGCTCGATATGGTGGCGAAGAGTTTGGCGTCATTCTTCCGGAAACATCGCTTCTTGAAGCTGCCCTCATAGGCGATCGACTTTGTGCGCAGATAGCAAGCACCCATGTGCCTGGATTAGGCAAGATTACGGCATCTATAGGTGCAGCCGCGTTTCCGAAGCAGGCAAGAGACACAGGCGACCTTGTCGAGAAGGCGGACAGAGCTTTGTATGCTGCCAAGAATAATGGCCGGAATCAAATTTGGATCTATGATGAAGCAGAACAAGCCGCTCATTCTATGGAGGGCGGAATTCCCCAACGCCTGTCCATGACAAACATAGGACAGCCGGAAAGCTCTAAACCGGACTGGAATGCCTAAAAGACTCGTCCTTTTCGATATAGATGAAACCATAACTTATTCAGACGGAGCCGGTCGCAGAGCCGTTTCTTTTGCGCTGAGTAAGCTCCTGAGCGTTCCTCCGGAAGCGACGCACATTTCAATGTCTGGAAAAACTGATCCGCAAATAATGCACGAGATACTTGAGAACAGCGGATTTCCAGTGGAAGGCAGGGAAGAGAAGTTCAAAGAGTGGGTGGAAATTTACTTGCGTGCACTGGAATCAGAAATTGACAAACCCAATACCTACAACCTGCATGAAGGCGCTAAGGAGATTATTGAGCGCCTTCACGATCACGAAGATGCTTATCTTGGCTTGCTGACAGGAAACATCGAGCGAGGAGCGCGCCTCAAGCTTGGTGTATTTGATCTCAATTCATATTTTCCAATTGGTGCTTTTGGCTCCGACAATCACGATCGCATGGAGCTGCCGGCGATCGCGCATGCTCGAGCGGAAGAACATTACGGTCAAGAATTTACTGCTGACCAAGTAGTGATTATTGGAGACGCCGAAAACGATATTAAGTGTGCAAAGGGATACGGTGCAGTTAGCCTGGCTGTCAACACTGGCAAAACCACTCGAGAGCAGCTCGAGAGTTTAAACCCGGATTTTCTCTTCCCGTCTTTGTCGAATATGGATGAGATTCTCACTGCTATATTTGCAGACCGTGTCAAAGCTCTGTCCAGACCACCAGCTAAACTCGGTTAAGCATTGTTCGAATTGATCCTGGGCAGTCGCCAACATCTATAATTTCTTATGGCAAGATGGTCTATATATGATTGAAGTAGACTCTAAAACCCGAATTGGCTCGCGTATCATGCTTTATGACGGCGTTTGCGGATTATGCAATCGCCTGGTCAAATTCATTTTGGCCCGAGATAAAAGCAAGAAGTTTCTGTTTGCCTCTTTGCAAAGCGACTTTGCCTACCGGGCTTTAAGCAAGCACAATCGCAATCCCAAAGATCTAAACACAATGTATGTGATCGTTGATTACGCGCTTAAATCCGAAAGGCTTCTAAGCCGAGCTCAGGCTGCAGTGTATATATTGTCGCAATTGGGTGGGGCGTGGCGCTTGTTTACGTTGTTCCGATTTTTCCCAAGCCCGATTTTGAACGGCCTTTACGATCTGGTCGCCAAATACCGTTACAAGCTCTTTGGAAAATATAGCTCTTGTGTCGTGCCCGATGAAGAAGCTGTGCAAAGGTTTATTGAATTGTAGGACTTGGTAGCCACCAAATATGGGGCAGTACTATAATTGCCAGCGTCGTTTGGGTTTTGGTGATAATGCCGGAAAAACGGATACTCAAAGGTAATCGGCGTCAGACTAGAGCCTACATTGGTTTGGGCTCAAACAGTGGCGATCGAATTGGGTATGTACAGCAAGCAATGCAGCTCTTCAAAGACGTGCCACGTATAAAGGTCGTGGAGTGTTCTAGTCTCTACGAAACCCAGCCGCAAGGAAATGATCGCGCCCCCTGGTTTGTTAACGCTGTAGCAGCGATGGAAACCAACCTATCAGCAGAAGAACTGCTCGATATCTGCAAAGACATAGAAAGCCGGCTTACCCAACTGCACAATGTTCGACCCGAGGATCGCTCGAAATCCGCTCTGGGCGGTAGAACGAGAATCATCGATCTCGATATTTTGTTCTTTGGTGATCAAATTTTAGAAAGCGAGAACATCCGAATTCCGCACCCAACAATCGATCAGAAGGCCTATGCTTTGGTGCCGCTTCTTGAAATTGCACCCGAATTCATGCATCCAAAACACAAAAAGACAATAACGCAACTGCATGAAGAGCTGGCAGAGCCCGAACTCGTTTATCTTTATGGAACACGCGGGCACTAGATAACATCATGGAAACTTTTGCCGTTGGTACAGACATTTGCTCGATCGATCGTATCCGTGACACGCACCAAAAATACGGTGAACGTTTTCTCGACAAGATTCTTACCGAATCAGAAAAACGTTACGTAATAAGTCGAAATCGGTCGATGATTGAAAGTCTTGCCGGGAGATTTGCAGCCAAAGAAGCAGTTGGCAAAGCGCTTGGGTTTGGCTTGCGTGGCATCGGTTGGAAGGAAATTGAAATTGGACGGGCCCCCAGCGGTGCACCATATGTAATGCTTCATGGACGGGCTTCAAAAATAGCAAAACACAAAGGCTTTGATCGAATAGAAATAAGTATCAGTCACGAAAGGCAATTTGCTGTTGCTTTTGTTGTTGCCGCAAAAATGTAATGATGCCTTCTTTTCTTAAAGAGGCTTTGCCTTAGTCCTTTTTCGCTTCTTGATTTTTGCGCTCTTCTTTTTTGCTTTCGCGTTCTTCGCGTCTAACTTCGCGCTCTTCATCTTTGCGCTGTTGCATTTCTTCTGCTGCTTGGTGCAACTCTTCTTCCTTGGTTGTGCGCACAGGTCGGCCGATCGCCATGGCGATCATGAGGCATTGGTCGATACGCTCCATCGTTTCCTGAGGGAACTGTCCAATTTTGCTAACAAGGAGAGTTTTAGGGATGGTCGCAATGACGGTGCAGTCTATAACGCTGTCCAGTCTTAAACCGCCTGACTTTCCTTCCTCGCTATTCATGTTGATTTCTACTTGGGTCGGTTCTTTATGAGCCCTGGTGGTATTGCTTGTAAGCGGCACGAGCAATACGTCATCCAACCTGGCGTTGTTGATGTCGTTCGAGATGATAACTGCCGGACGCCGTTTCGTTTGCGTCTGCCCATCATCTGTTGTGTAGGGAAAGGATACGAGAACCACATCTCCTTTCCGGTAATTTATGGGCCTGGATGAGGACACGCCAGCCTCGGATTCTAGTACTAAGACCTGCTAGTCAGGTCAAATTTTAGCAGTCTTCTGCCCTTACCAATCGCTCGACTCGTGCGCCATTTGCTGTAGACACAACATTTTATTGCGCCCGAAATATACCAAGATGCAAAAATACGGAAACTTGGGTAAGTTCCCGATAATTGCAAAGGATTGTCAGCTCTAGAGCTGGTTAAGCGTAAGCTTCGTCACTAAGTGTGTCTGGCTTGATGGCCGTAGACATATTCAATTGGTGAACTTCAGCTCTGCTTGCATGATCAACGTAGTCATTGAAATTATCTTTGGCTACGGACCACAGCTCTCTTAGAATCACCGACTCAACCCTTACAGGCTTTGTCGTTGGCTTCTTCTTGCTGTCAAATAGACCCATGCAGTGCGCCCTCAGTACGTGGCAGATAACTTGATGAGTATAACATCGAGAAATCTAAAGTGGAGTTAACTATCTTACAAAATTGCAAGATTTTAGGTTCTTTCGAACCTAGAGCTTCCACTTTTTACGTGCCCTGACTGAGTGCTTTCTAAACCCACCATATATGAAACTCTATAAATGTATGTGGGTCAATCGGGATTCTACGAACGCTGGGTTTTTCCGCCCCTAAGGCGTATAGCGGTCGCATATGCGCCTTATTTGCCTTTCGAGGGACCATAAGCCTTGATCATTCGCTCAAGCTTCGGAAAGTCAGGAAGGGCGAATTTGTTGACCAGGTAGAAAAAGCTCTTCGTTCTAAGCAGGGCGAATTTGAGAAATTTCGGGTTTCGAAACTCCTTCAAGTCGTCCCATCTGACCTTACCAGTCCAAAACAAGGCGCGCATATCCATTTGGTCTTTATCCGCCTTGATATACCAGCATTCAAACAAGATCGGCAAAAGGACAGTCACGGTGAAGAAAAGCAGGACGCAGAAACTAAAAAGTTCTCGCTTCCAGCTGAAATTGCCGACACCGATACCAGATGAATAGTCGCTTGCCAAGAAAGAGACGGTAAGAACTGAAATTAAAGTAAAGCCTAGCCATCGCCAAGCCCGCTGCCAGAGCCGCAATTGGCAAACCAAGATGTCCGGCAGCGGCTCTTCTACTTGTTGGGCCTGTTTTTTTCGCCTCTGGGATCTCGTTAGTGGTTCCGCCTCAAATTCATTTGTGTTGTTTGAAACGGCAGGAGGGGCTGAATTTTGCTGATTCGGTTGGTCCGATTCAACAACCTCTTCAGTCTTCTTTTGGCGCTTGGCGCCGTAAATTCGCTTAGTCACTTTTCTCCAGTTGCAGTCGATATGATCAAACCAAGCTGCAACTACATTATAAGTGGGTCTAAAATGAACGCCGTTGGAGTAGGCAGTGGGTATCATTTATGTCCAAGCAAAAAGTTGCTGATTTTCTTTTTGAACGCATCAAAGAAAACAACGTCGATTGCACGTTCGGCATACCGGGTGATTTTGTTTTGCCGGTATATGCCGCCCAAGCTAAAGCTGGATTAAAAACCGTTGTTATGTGCCACGAGCCTGCTGTGGGTTTTGCTGCTGATGCCTATGCACGCGTTCGTGGCTTAGGAGTAGCGCTAGTAACTTACGGTGCAGGTGGTTTGAACATGGTCAATGCAACCGCCTTAGCCTATGCAGAGGAATCGCCCCTTCTTGTTGTAAGCGGCTCTCCGGAAACTCGCTTTCGGGGAGGCAAGCCGCAGCTACACCACTGCGTCAAAACGTTCGATACTCAATATAAGGTATATGCGGAAGTCACCGAAACCCAGGCTTTAATAGACGACCCTCATACAGCTCAAAAATCGATCGAGGGCGTGCTCAATTCCATTCGAAAAACCTCAAGACCGGGCTATATAGAAATGCCGCGCGACAACGTTAATGCTGAATTCACACTGCAGAAAAGTCCGCCGGATTCAGTGAAAGGTGAGTCCGCATCTTTGCAGGAAGCAATCGGAGAAACTCTCGATAGTTTGAAAGCAGCCAAGCAAGCCGTTCTGTTCGCAGGGGCACACTTAAAGCGGTTTGGCTTGATGTGGAAAGTTATTCAAATTGCTGAAGCCCTAAATATTCCGGTAGTGACTTCTATACTTGGCAAAGCTTCGTTTCCGGAGTCTCATCCAAACTTCGTAGGCACTTATTTTGGTAAGTTCGGTGAGCCTAACGTGAGGGAATTCGTAGAATCTTCGGATTGCATTTTGTGTTTGGGTGCTTTGCTTACGGAAATGGAAACAGGTGGATATTCAGCGAATCTGCCGCCTGAAAAACTCATTCTTGCTAATGCTCAAGAATTGAACGTCGGATTTCATATCTACGCCCATGCCAATCTGCGCTCTTTTATCGAACAACTTTTGGCCAGCATTACTAGTGGTGGCATGGCTGGCAAGAAGTTCTCAATTCCTAAGCTTGATGTAGGTTCTTTCGATCGCTTTCCTGATTCATCCGAGTTATCTGTCGGTGCCATGATCGACCAACTCAATAAGTTTGCAGATGAGAAGTATGCATTCGTATCCGATGTCGGCGATTGTCTATATGCCGGACTCAGCATAAAGACAGACGAATTTATCGCCGCAGGCTACTACTCGAGCATGGGCTTTGGTGTTCCAGCTGGAATAGGTGCGCAATTGGCTCGACCCAAAGTGCGTTCTGTCGTGTTGGCTGGTGACGGCGGATTCCAAATGACCGGCAATGAACTTTCCGCAGCTGTCCGGTCTGGCATAAATCCGATTGTGATTGTATTTAACAACTCAAGTTATGCAATGCTGCGATTTATAGATCAAAAACGTGACTATTACGATCTTGGATCCTGGGACTATTGTGCATATGCAACAGCGCTTGGAGCCAAAGCTATGCGCGCTAAAACCAAGCAAGAATTCGCTCAGGCTTTGCAGGCCGCACAGAGTTCGGATACTCCATTTTTGATTGATGCCGTTATTGCTGAAACTGATATTTCGCCAACTCTTAAGAGGTTGACAGATCATTTTGGCCAGAAGATGAAGGCTGCTTTTTAAGCAGCTGCTTTTTAAGCAAAATTACTCAATTGATTCTGCTCATGGCTGGTAAGCTTGTCAGCATGACTGAAACGCGCGTGAACGACACAGCCAAAGATGACGTTGGCGAAATCGACATCGAAAAAGACTCCGTTTATGAAGCGCCTCTAGTACACGGCAATTTATGGAAGACCATCTGGACTATGTCCTGGCCGCTTGTGCTAACAACGCTTTGCTCTTCCGTAGTCGGTCTTGTCGATGTGCAAGTAGCGAAAGTGCTTGGTTTTGAAGCACAAGCTGCCGTTGGTTTGGCCGAACAAGTCATTTTCATTTTTATGGTTTTCTTGATGTGCGCAGCGGTTGGAACTACCGCTATGGTTTCGCGCGCTTTTGGCGAAAAAGACAGAGACAGAGCAAATTTGATTACGGGTCAAGCTCTTTTGACGGCCCTTTTTCTCGGCGTGTTGCTTACCGGAATGTGCCTGGCAATGGCTCCTGCTCTAATGCACGCGTTCTCACCGACTGCAGATTTAGGGGCATTGTCTGCTGGTTACCTTAGTGTCTACAGCTTTTTTCTTGCTCCTTTTGGACTAATTTGTATTATTACGGCCGCCTTCCGCGCCTCTGGTGATGCGAAGACGCCACTATTGGTGGTGCTAACTTCTACATCTGTTGCGGTTGCCGGAGATATTGCCACTGTCTATTATCATTGGCCAGTGCCTGGTCTTGGCATTAAGGGAATTGCCTATGCAGGACTGGCCGGCAATTCAATCGGGGCGGTTATCGCGTTCTGGCGTCTGAGACGATCGGTATTGGCTCCCAGTTTGGGAATGCTCTTCCCAATGCATTTTGATTTGATGAACAAGTTAATGCGTATAAGTTTGCCTTCCGGATTCCAAAGATGGGGCTGGGCGGCCAGTACATTCTGTATCTTTTTTGTTTTGAGGCAGTGTGCCTATCCCACAGCAGCAATAGCTTCATGGACAATCGGCATGCGCGTTGAAGCTTTCCTTTTCATGCCAATGATGGCGCTTAGTCTTGCCATTTCTTCCATTGTTGGACAGAACTTAGGAGCTAATCAAATTGAGCGCGCCTTCAGTGCAGGCTGGCGAATTACGTGGGCGGGCATGTCATTTATGGTTGTTCTGGGCACCCTCATGTTCATGTTTGCCCCGACGCTTGCTCGTGTCATGACGACGGATCCTAAATCAATAGAATATGCTCAGTCCTATTTGCAAACAGTTGCGCTTTCAGAACCGATGTTAGCGATGGGCATGATTTTGAGCGGTGCCTTGCAAGGTGCCGGCGATACGAAAACACCAATGTGGATAACACTCGCCACGCAATGGCTATATAGACTTCCTGCAGCCTGGTTATTTGCTGTTTATTTCAAGCTTGGTCCGCCCGGTGCTTGGGCGGCGATGATGACATCTATGTATTTAATCGGCTCATTGACCGCATGGCGCTATCAATCGCGAGCCTGGGTAAAAACTCAGGTTTGATTGAACCGAGTTGCTAAAATGGTTGCAATGCCCTAACACTGAGGCCCAGAGAACGGATTTAAATGAGAGTACTTGCTTTTCTTGCGGCAATGATGCTGCTTTGCCTTGTCCGTCAACATAATGCTTTCGCCGCTGAACCGGTTGCTGGCAAAGCAGCTGTCTATTCGGATGCTTACCATGGCAAGAAGACAGCCTCTGGTGAGGTCTATGACAAAAACGAATTGTCGGCAGCGAGTAATGTCTTTCCGCTTGGCTCGTATGTGCACGTCAAGCATCGCATTAACGGCAAACATGTTGTTGTTCGAATCAACGATACGCAAGCCAAATCGAATAAGCATATTCTTGACTTGAGTAGTGGCGCCGCTCGTAAACTAGGCGAAACCACTGGACACATACCAGTGGACGCGCACATTGTGAAGAGCTCAGAAAAAGAAGTGGCTAGCGAGACAAAGAAAGCAGCCGTGCAAGAAGCGTCAAAGCAAGTAGCCGTGCAAGAAACGGCTAGCGAGACAAAGAAAGTTGCGGTGCAAGACGAAGCTAACGAGACAAAGAATTCAGTCACGAAAGAAGCGGCGCAAGAAACAGATAAAGTTACGGACAAAGAAACAGAAAGGGAATGACTTCGATTCGCCAGAAAGTCGCACGGCTCTCGTGGTTTGCCTATGGCACCTTTGTTCTCTTATTGAGTCTTTGCCAATACTATGATCTCTTCAATGGCTATTCCAAAAACGACTTTAGTATTCGGCACTCTAACGGCAAAGAATTCGTAACTGACTTTGTAGTCTTTTATATGGGCGGCACCATTGCTCGAGCCAGAGACAATATAAATGTCTATGAGTGGGCATCACAAGCCAAAGTTTTCGACACACTCATGGATGTCCATCCAACCGAGTCGGATTTCTATACGCAGTCCTTTCCATGCACGTTCGTGCTCATGGCTCCCATTACCTATTTGCCTTTGAACCTTGCCCATCTCGTTTGGGATATCACTACTCTATTTTTTGGATCAGTGGCATTTTGGCTGCTCCTGATTTATTTAGATCCGGAGCATAGGCAAAAAAATCTGCTCATTTTTCTAGGGCTGTTTTATTCATTCCCTGCATTCCAATGTCTTCTTACCGGTCAATTGAGTTGGTTATTGCTCGGTATTTTATCGGCATACGCTTATTGTCTTATGGCACGAAAGCAAGTGTGGGCAGGCTTTTTACTCGCTGCTACCACGCTCAAACCACAATATATGTTGTTCCTTTCTCTACCCCCACTCTTTGCAAAGCAATTTCGAGTAATTGCTAGCGCAGCTATTTTCGAAATAATCTACTTGAGTTTGACAGTGTTTCAGCTTGGTTGGGATTCTATCGCTTCTTATCCGAGCGTTCTCAAACATGCAGAGGCTAACTGCAGTTTCTTCCCTGATCAAATGCCAGGCATTCGTGGTCTTCTCACCACCGTGGTCCCTCAAGAAACAGCGCTTTTTATCGGTGCGGCTGCGATGGTGTGTGCATTTTGGGGACAAATAATATTGTTCTATGTGAAGCGATCTGTTTTAGCGACAAACGCTGGTATTTCTGCTGCACTGTGCGTAACGATCACTGCTTCCCTGTTTTTTAATGCGCATTCCTTTCCATACGACTCCTTATTTCTCGCTGTTCCTGCGGCATTTTTCCTGCAGCAAGGCGTTGAGACAAAGACCAATAACGGAATTAATACCCTACTGGGTCGCGTGGCGAAAGTACTTTTCATAGCCTATCCGTTCATAAGCTGGATCTGCTATTTCGTCAGTAAGTTGACACATATTCCGGGATTAGCGCTTCTCGGCATACTTACTCTTGTTTTTTATCTGGCGTCGGTGGAAAAACTAGCGAAACTTCCGCTTGAGGAGATACTTCAGTCTGAACAGAAATAGGTTTTGCATATTGCAGAACACGCCAGTAAATAAACCCATCAACGAGAACGACGATTAAAGGCTGTGCAAGAGCCGGATTCACGAACATCCAGGCAAACAGGTAATTGCGGTCAGCGGCGAGTACATATAAGCAGCAGCAAAATCAGGAGGCAGCGAATTCAACACTCGATGGGTGTAAGCGTTGAATGTCGAGTCTACAAAACTGGCAGAGTTAAGGGATGGGTATAAATCCGAGGCGCGATTCTCAATGAGCAATTTTCCCGCGGGATAAAAAGTCATAAGAAAATCGCTGGCTTGCATCGATTTCGGATGTGCAAGCCCGATGAGAATAGGCAAAATAATGCACCCACTGCCGAAAATCGGAATTAGAAACTTTAAGGCACACTGAGGAAAAGTTGTTGCTTTCATGCCGATATTTCAATTAGGTTTCATTTCGTGATGGGCGAAGTGTAACTCTCCTTGCAACAGGTAGGGTAGTCACGAGCTAAATTGCTTGGGCGCGTGATATCAACAAAGACTGTTTTCCGATATTTACGAGGGAGAGAAAGTGAAAAACATCGGCATCATAACCTCTGGTGGGGACTGTGGCGGACTAAACGGGGTGATCAAGGGCGCTGCCCTTACCGCTTTAAACAGAGGAATGACGGCTTGGATTGTGCCAAACGGCTATGCTGGACTTTACAACCTTGTCGATCTCAAGAGTTTGGCAAAATTGACTGTAGAGCGAATTGAAGAAATTGATGTTTTCATGGCAGGCAGTGAAGCCGGTAATTCGCGGGTAAAAGTTTCGAAGATCAAAGACGACAAGAAATATGACCGCATCAAAGAAGGGCTTAAGAAATTCAATCTCGATGGTTTGGTCATCGCCGGTGGTGACGATACTGGCAGTGTAGTAGCAGACCTGGCTGGAAGAGGCATTCCTTGCGTGCACGCGCCTAAGACTATGGATCTTGATTTGATCCCGTACAGTGTCGGGGGTGACTCTACGATTAACCGCATCGCCGAAGCGGTGCGTGATCTTAAAACAACAGGTCGAACACACAATCGCATTATTGTTCTTGAAGTGTTTGGCCGATACGCAGGTCATACCGCGTTTAGAGGTGGGGTGGCTGGAGATGCTGATGCTGTCCTAATCCCGGAAATCCCAGTTGATTTCGATGTGCTCTATAAACATGTGGTTGGCAAATTCATCAGGCGCATTGAAGAAAGCGATGTTCATGCCGGCACTATTGTCATTGTGGTGGCAGAAGGCTTGCGAGATTCATCTGGAAACGAACTCGTAGATATGACCTCCACTCCAGATTCATTCGGTCACCGAAAGCTTATGGGAGCTGGTTCTTATGTGGTCAAACAATTAGAAACCCGGATAAAAGCCGATGCCGAAGTGAAGGCATTTATGAAACGTACGGGGCAATTTGTGGAAGGCGTTTACGAAATTCCAGAAGTGCGCGATATTAGGCCAAGCCATCTAATGCGCTGCGGTTTTACTTCGGCCCTGGATGCCAGCTTTGGCTTAGAAGTAGGTGCTGGAGCCGTTGAGCTTCTTTCGCAAGGAACAGTGGGTGTTACCATCGTTAGTTATCGCCATGGCAAAATCGAATATATGCCCGTTGCCGAAGCAATCGTGCAAAATCTCGTAGACCACGCCGATGTTGCTTTATTTGAAAGTCTGGGTCTGTCGTTTGGTAGAACTCCGGAAAAGTTACTGGCCACCACCGAAAAGGTGTCAGGAAGAACTTCTCGCGTTTATTAAGGTTTCAGGTACTAAGAGCACTGAGCGCCTGAACCTCTAAAAGCTTATCCATCGGTATAACCTGAGGTTAGTGCTAAAGATCCGCACTACTCCCAGTGCTATGCTGTTTTTAGTATCTTCGGATATCGGAGCATAAAAATGACGCCAAATAACCCTCTTTCATTTGTTCTTGTAGGCTTTCTCTACGTCGGTCTGGCTTTGCCATTAATTTCAAAATCAGTGAAACCGAATCGGTGGTATGGCTTCCGCGTTAAAAAGACCCTGTCTGATGCGCAAATTTGGTACAAGGCTAACCAAATAGCCGGCTTTGATATCCTCCTTGCGGGATTATGTATCATTGGCACAGCCATCCTTAGTTACGTTATTCAGGCAGGCTCACCCGGGTTTCCCGGTACTATGATCACTTTTATTGTATTCGTTGCTGCAATGTCAGCAGCCGTTGCTCATTCTTTCTGGGCTCTAAGGAGCATCAATAAGTAAGAATCAGATAAGCATAGCGAGCACAAACCATTGGGCCAGGCGAATTTGTCCGGTGCCAAAATTATATTCAAAGAGTCCTGAGATCAGTAAGGCAACAGCGCCCGTCATAATGCCGAAGCTCAAACCTTGCTCGAATGTCCAATCGAGCAGAAACAAACGAGAATGTGGGCTTTCATGTTCTTTCGAAAATCCAATGCGTAAGAGACATTCGCGGATAACCACAAACCAGAGGTAGAGATAACTAATAAAACCGAATATCCCTGCCGTTGCCAGCATCTGTAGATAGTTACTGTGGGCATGGTCTAAAACAGGTGCATGCCCTGGAGCAATAGCAGCAGGTACGGGGAAGGGCGGAAATTTCCGAATTCCTACGCCAAATAATGGATGTTGTTCGAAAACTTTTAGAGCATGTCCCCACACTTTCAAGCGCACCTGGGCGCTAACGTCGGATTGCCAATTTACAAGCGCCAGTAAGCGACCTCTTACAACAGGAACAAGAGCGCAAGATATGGCAGTGATTAACGCTGCACCAATAGCGGTGCGTAAGAATAAAATGTGCGAGAAGATGGCTGTGCAAATAACTACGGCGGCGAGCGCCCCAAACCAGGCACTGCGCTCGCCAGCAAAAACTAATCCGGCCAGATTGCCCAATGCGACCAGCGTTATGACCCATGGTTTTGACAGAAGGTTGCCAGATTTGCGAAACGATTGCCCAATTACTAAACCGAAAGCAAGCATGCTGAATATTTGCATGGTGCCTGCAAATGCCATGGGTGTAGCGAGAAACCCGGTGCCTTGCAGATAACGGAAAGAAGAAAATGGATGTGAATCCGTGACTTGTTCAATTGAAGCGATAAATCCCGCTAAGGCTCCTAAAAAGAGAAGCGACAAAACTGCGTTTTTACGCAGCCCCTCTTCCGATTTAAAGGCATGGTGAGCCCAAAAGTAGACGAGGCCTCCTCTAAGGGCAGAAAGCGATTTAAAAGCTTCAGTGAAGCCGCCGTTTACAAGTCCGGATACTCCCACAACAGCAGCAAAAATCACAAGAGCCTTTGTCAGAGGCGCTTCGGCAAGGCTTTGAAAAAACCTTATCTGCCCTCGTAGCGTTGGTGTTTCAATCCAGGAAATAGCCAAAGAAACAATTACGCCTATGACAAGGATTGTCCACGGAAAAGTAATAGGCAGCGAGAGACTAAAAGCGTAAGCAACGATGCATGCCAATCGAAGTCTTTTAAGCGCTTTAGCCAGATTTTTTCTTGCTTGAGTTGCGCCCGTTATTGTTTATCGCTCCAGTTGAAAAGACCCAAGATATCGTACATTTCTGAAATGGTCTGTTTTGCAACTCTTCTTGCTTTTATATTGCCGTGATCGATTATCTGTATGACACGTTCAGGATTTTTGGCAAGCTCAGCACGCTTTTCACGGAATGGCGCGAAGTAGTCATTTATGTGTGAGGCTAATCTCGTTTTGCAATCAACGCAGCCAATTGCGGCAGATTCGCATTCTTCCTTGACTTGCTTAGTCAAGTCTTTTGAAAAAATTTGATACCAGGGCCACGGCACCTCACACAAATCTGTGTGTCCAGGATCAGATTTAGCTATGCGAGTACGATCTGTTACCATCTGTTTAACACGTTTGATGGTATCAGATTCGGTATCAGCAATTTTGATGTCGTTGTTGTAGGACTTGCTCATTTTTAAACCGTCAACGCCCTTAAGTGAAGGCGTAGCGGTGAATTCCGGTTTTGGTTCCGGGAAAAAATCGACTCCAGCTAAGTGGTTGAAGCGACGGGCAAGATCGCGAGCAAATTCCAAATGTGCTTCTTGATCTTTACCCACCGGCACAAGTTCGCCCTTCATAGAGAGTATGTCTGCAGTTTGCAAGACTGGATAACCAAGAAGACCGTATGAGACTTTCTCCCAGGCTTCCTCTTCGTTTGTGGCTAAAACTTTGACCAGATCTTTAAGAGTTGGATCTCGCTCCACCCAATTGTGTGGCGCGAACATAGACAGCAAAAGATGCAACTCGGCAATTTCAGGAATGGCAGACTGCACATAAATAGTGGCTTGGTCCGGATCTATGCCAACGCATAGCCAGTCTAAAGCAACTTCAAATACGTTCTGTTTTATCTCTTTTGTGTTTGCGTATTGCGTGGTAAGAGCGTGCCAGTCAACGATTGAATAGAAACATTCATGTTCGCTTTGAAAGGCAAGCCAGTTAATTAGGGTACCGAAATAATGCCCGAGATGCAGCCGTCCTGTCGGACGCATTCCAGACATTATGCGTTTAGCTTTTGTTTTCTTTTCAGTCAAAGTTTATTTGTGCTTTCACACGAAAGCTTTATTTGCGGCTTTCTTTACTTTTCGCGATTGCTTCCCGCACTTTTGCTTTTTGCCGTCCAACTTTGGCTTTTCTTCTTTTTAGCTTTTCGCGGGCATTGTACTTATGCGTCACTTGAAATTCCTCAACTTATGGTCATCTGAGCGATTGACGACTATAGCATGGATTACTTCAGGGCGAAGCGTTTTTGTTCGTTTAGCAATCTTTCTAAATCGCCGGCAGTTAAATAGCCGTGGCGTACCAGGAGATCGCTAAGTTTCAGACCTTTTTGCCTTTCGATTTCGATCAAATCGCGAAGCTCATCGCCATTAATGCGCCGTCTTTGTAAAAGATATTGATCCAATTCCATTCTGCCAAGAAGCAGATCAGCGGTGAGAGGCAAAACTGGGTCTTGCGAAATGATGTAACCGCGGGCTAAGCAGAATCTGTAAGTAGAAAGAATTGAAGCTGGTGACCGTGCTGCTTCATTGATTACAAGCAAGAGAGTTTTGCCTGATTCCACATCAATGAGAGTTTGTCTCAAATGCGGATCGAGAGCTTGATTCGTAAGTGCTAATTTGCCGAATTGTGTGGCTGTGAATGAAGCTTGTAACAGTCTTTCTATATCGATTGTCACGAGCGGCAATGCATCTGTTCGGCGTCCGGTAAATTCAGATTCTTCTTCGCTTTTTTCCGCTTTCGCTGCTGCCACTACATCTGGTGCGAAGTCCAAGCTTTCAGTTGGTTCGGTTGCGTCCGCTTTTTGAGCCGAAGCAACTTGTGAAGTTTGTTCTTTCTTCTCTTCTGCTTCTTCAGAAGCACCAACTTTGGGTTCCAAAGCCGCTCCCAGAGCAGACAATGTTGAAGAGACAGAAGATGCCATTATGGTGTCGTATTGACCACTGATAGTGGCAAAGCCCGGCATAGGGGCAATCGGCACGTTTTTGTTTTTCTTGCTAGCCGGAGGTTCTTTTTTGGCAGGCTTGGTTTCCTTTTCCTTTAATCGCGCTTCCATTGAAGCTCGCAGTCCAGCTAGGTCGACCGGAACAGCTTTGGGAGCTTTCTTCGGTTCGTTCGGAACAGCTACCATCGTTATTTCGGGGCTTTCCCCTGTGGAGAGTCGCAGTTGATAAGTTGGTTCGGTGGTATCAGCATCTCCTTCGCTTTCGCCATCAAGACCAGGCCGTTTGGCTTCGACGGAATGTGTCAGCAACAACCGATAAAGTATTCCGGTTGCTTTGACGATGTCGAATGCAAATTCTCGACAAGCTTCACGAATGGTGCGACCCTCTTTTATCCAGGCTACAACCAGAAAATCTTCACGCTCAAGTGGTTGAGTTCGCAATGCATCTTGCCACTCTAGTCCGCCAAACTTTTTGGAAGGCACAATTACGGTATTGAGACCAACGTTGCTTTCAACCAGGAAGTTCGACTGGCTGACGAATGTTGTCGGTCCTTGCAGCCTTAAATTGATGTTTTTGTTGATGGTTGTCTCGAATTCGGCTGGCAAACGTTCAACAGAAAATGCTCCGTCGCGCCACGACAAGAATTCGCACATTGCATCTTCGCCGTCTAGAAGGCTGAACTTTGCCGAAATGACACTGCCGTTTTGAACAAATACTTCGCCGCTGTTTCCACTCGTACTCAGCTTTACTCTGTAAAGCTTATTGGATTCAGTCGCGAGAAATTGCAGCAATCCTGGCAAACTGGCGTCTTTAAAGTTGCCTTCGATCATGACACTGGTTTCCTGTTCACCAACATTTCTTCCTTTATCATGCCCGTACGATTCGCTTATCTATACATGTGAAAAAGAAATAGCTTCCTCCCACAATTCAAGTTAACCATAGATTTTGAAGCTCTTTACAAAACTTAATATTAGTCTTGACTGCTAGGAAAATCGACTGGATGGGTAGAAAGCGAATAGTAAATACAGACTCGTTGGGACAAAGAGTTGGGACAAAGAATGGCAGCACGAAATTTGGCACCTAAGGTAGAACCGCTTGCTGACGAATGGTCGGAAGTTGGTGTCTTTGAGCCAGACGATGAGCCGATCATCGCTGAGGACGGTGAAGTCGAGGTAGAAGAGAAGCCTACTAATGATGGCTTCACTGAAGATTCGGTTCGTTTGTACCTCAGGGAAATTGGTCGTGTTCGCATGATCAAACCCGATGAAGAAATTGAACTTGCAAGGCTGATTGCCAAAGGCGATCTGGATGCAAAGAAAAAGTTGATTCAGGCAAACCTGAGACTTGTCATTTCCATTGCCAAGAAATATGTCAACCGCGGCTTACCATTTCAAGACTTAATTCAAGAAGGAAATCTCGGCTTGATAAGAGCTGCCGAGAAATTCGATCACACAAAGGGTTTCAAATTTAGTACCTATGCAACTTGGTGGATTAGACAAGCAATTAGCCGCGGATTGGCTGACAAATCGCGCACAATCCGCGTGCCAGTTCACATGGTTGAATCAATTAACAAGTTGAAAAAGACAAGCGCGCGTCTTTCTCAAGAACTTGGTCGCAAACCGAATGAATCTGAATTGTCGGGAGCGATGGATTTGCCGGTCAACAAAATTCAAGAAATCATTGCGGCAGATCGTGAGCCGGTCTCAATGGAAATGCCGCTTAACCGAGATGAAGAAACATATCTAGGTGATCTCATTGAAGATAGTGAATCTTCTCGTCCGGATTCCACCACAGAAGAAGAATTGATGCGCCAAGATCTTGGCAGAATGTTGAGTCAATTAACTCCTCGCGAACGCGACATCATGCACCTTAGATACGGTCTGGAAGATGGCCGTCAAAGAACGCTTGAAGAAGTGGGCAGGCTGTTCAACATTACTCGCGAACGTGTGCGTCAAATCGAACACAAAGCGTTTAGAAAACTTCGTCAACCAAACTGGTCAGGTCGCCTCGCTGGTTATCTAGAAGACTAGAAGTAGTTCATCATATATGGTGCGTTTTTAAGAAGTGCTCCGGCATTCGCCGCGGCTGCTCAACTTTGTGGTTTGCGCCTTGATCCTTCTAACTAACTTCGACTAGGGTGGAGGCTTCGGAGAAGCCTTTTAGTTGTGGGTGGGAGAACTGGACGCGCATGCGACCGGAGCCATCGCCGATCCAGCTAAAACCAATGAGGTTTAGTGGGACACTTAAAGGGTCGGGCAGCATAGATTCATAGCGGGCTACAGGATCGCTTGCACCGGTTTGGCGTGCCACCATATCCAAAACCGTTTTCGGCATTGGGTTTGGCAAACCCAAAAAGATTCCAGCCAATGGTGCCCCGCGCTTTTTCTCTTTGCCGGCGCGTTTAATTGCTTCCTCAACATACTTCTTTAAACCACTGTCCGTCTCGTATTTGCTTTCCGATCCAACCTCATCTAAAAGGCTTGCGAAGATCAATGTTTGGCCTTTGGAATCCAAACATGAGAAATCGACAAATGGCGCATTAACTTTATTGAATATTCCAAATTGCGGACGCTTCACTCTCACTTCGACCACTCTTCCGATCGCTTCCCACAGACCTCGTTGACGATTGTAAAGCCCCGTGCGATGGGCTAAGGCGAAGTATTCGGAAATTACATATGTAGCAAATATCGAGAAGTGGCGCGGAGTTTCGCTGTTTTCAGCCTCTAGAGTTATATTCTGGCAAGCGGCAAGAACGTCTGCTGGTAAGCATTGACGGGGTGCGCTTAAAACCGTTGTGAGAGTGAAGGCATTGTTGGTGCCAACCTTAATCAGTAGCCGATAATCAAATTGTTTAGCCATTTGTTAGTTATTGAGATAGCCAGTGGTAATAGCAAAGGGGCAATCGTGGTACATCTATGTTAATTGCTCGGATCTTAAAAGAGGGGCAGGAGGGAGGATGTCCTTACAAGCCACAATATTTTCAGCGTGCAGACTCGATTCTAAGTAATCAGGTACACTTGAGGTGGCTTTTGCGCGTTTCACACCAAAATTCAGGCGTATGGCGGTGGACACGAGTAGGGCATTACTAACCTGCGTAGGGCGTATGTATGCCGATGCGGTTTTAAATCATTGGCGATCTTCACAAATCTTGGCGGTTAATTCAATTCATATAAATTAGATGGCAATACTACCTTCTCGCACTAACTTTAATCAGTCCGCTTCCGTTGTTCTTGCAGATATCAAGAAAGGCGATAAAGACAAGCGCAACGAATTCGTTTGGACTTATCAGGAACGATTTTACGCAATTGCTTTACTAGCAACTGATGATCCGGCCATAGCTGAAGACCTCACAGTGCTTGCCTTTCAAACAGCATTTTTGGAATTGAATCAAGTAAACCCCAAGCAAATTGGGATGCCTATTTGGGATTGGTTAGCTCAGTTCATCGTTGATGCGTGTGCGAGCTATCACGAACAGTACTCACAAACAGTCTCGCAAAGCCAGCGCATGGATCCAACAAACGATGGCTCATCGCAAATGGACTGGGAAACAACGGTCATTCTGGGTACTCAGCGGGTGCGCAGATGTTTAAGCTCTTTGCCCCAAGAGCAGCAGAAGGTCTTCATGTTGAGACACCAAATGTCTCTGGATTATGACCAAATTGCTGCGGTGCTAAATCAGAGTCCTGAGACAGTGATGGCATGGTTATATCGAGCACGAGTGCAGATCGTTAAGTGTTTGGGTCGCGGTTAGTTAATAGAGAGGTCGGCTGGTAGTTAAGTCATGAACTGTGCACGCTATAGATTCCTAATCCAGCAGCGCTTCGATGTGGAGATTGCTCCGCAAGATGATCATTCTTTGCTCATTCACCTTGAGTCCTGCGATTCATGCCAGAAGTTTCACCACCAAGTGCAACAGGTCATTCTCGCATCGGAAGAATTGCCGATACCAGAAGAATTGCTTCCTCAAAAATTAGAAACGCTTGCAAGAAGTGTGATTGAACAGCTGCCTCAGCCGAAACCTGGTATTTTGGCCGGGTTACTTTCGATGTTTAAGAAAGATGGCGCTCAGCCGAAAGCCGCTCAAAATGGAGGCGGCGCAAAACAACAAGCTTTTGCGAATAAACAAAGCGCGTTCCCCCATAGACGTGCCGGTGCTCCTGCTATTAATGGTCCGCAGTCAACCACTGGTGAAATTCCACCGCCAGGTCAACGCTATACCGAAGAAGATGCGCAGCAAGCTCAAGCTATGTCCGGCAAGATGCGCAATATGTCGAAATTTGCGCCACCAGAAGGAATGGGTGGTGACAGCAGAGAAGCTCAATCAAGCACGCGCTCTCTTGGCGAAAAGTTTGGAGTTCAAGCTCCCAATGCAGACAGCTTGATGAACGATCAATCTCTAACACTTGCAGAAGCTATACGCAGAAAAGTTTCGGAAAATCCAAAACAAGGACAAGAATCATCTGGCTCGCAGGCGCCAATATCAGGATCTGGCGCAGATCAGTGGGGTCAAACTAATAGTGCTCCCTTTAAGCCGGTAGGCGCAGAGGGTGGCAGCTGGGGAGCACAAGGAGGATTCGGTGGACCGCCACCGCAACCAAGTGTGCCTGGCAATGATCCCAGTGAATGGAAGCTTTTCTCAAATTCTGGTGTTGCTGCCCCTGCCGGGGCTGGTACCGCCCCTGGTGCACCTGCTGAAAACAAGCGAGTCGAGTCTTGGGCAAGTGGCGATGCTTGGGATCAATCCGCTGGACAGACCCCTAGCGCACCTGCCGGCGCTCCTGCTGCAAAAATTGCTGGCGCTCTTCCTCTACCCGGTCCGGGAACCGGTGCACCCGTTGCGCCTGTAGCGTCTCCTGTAGCCTCTCCTGTAGTCTCTAAGGATGCGTGGGGTGATGTAGGCTCTGGCGCTGGAAAAGGCGCTGCTCCTGCCGATCCGTGGGGAGATATTGGCACTAAGGGCAGTGGCAATGATGCCTGGGCTCAACCAGTTGCAAAATCACCAGTGCCGCCGATTGCAGCACCCGATAATAATTCTTGGAACTCCCAAGCAAAGGCCAATCCCGTAGGTTCTGCTAGTTCTGCAGATCCCTGGGCACAACCAATGGGAACTCCAAATCAAGATCCGTGGGGGCAACCTGCTTCTAGTCCTGGTAATGATCCGTGGGGCCAACCAGTTTCCAGTGGCACACCAGATCCATGGCAACTGCCGAACACACAAGCGTCCCAAGCGCAAGCTTCTGCCCCTAAAATTGAACCAATACCGGCTGCACCATTTCCAGCTCCGCAACAAACTCCTCCAGGCGGAGATTGGGGCCCGGCCCCACAGCATGGCACCTGGGATGCACCAGCAGACTTCAAAGATAATTGGCAACGCAAATCCGAACCCGAATCTCCAATACCACCTAAACAGGTAATGAAGATCGATGATCCACCGCCGGCACAGCCGCCAGGTTGGAACACTCCACCTGCTGCAGCTTCTAGCGCATTTGGAAATTTTGCTTCGCAAGTTGACCCAAGCCCGTCAGCTGCACCGGCAACAGATCCCTGGAGCAATTCCTCACAGTTCGCTCAAACACAGGCTCCAAAACCAGCAGCAGATCCTTGGAATAATAATTCTGCCGGTTTCGGAGCAGCACCGGCAGCACCAGCGGCAGATGCAGGTCAATCGGCTGGCGGGTGGGGAACTCCTGGCACTTTTAACGCACCAAACCCGACACCAAATCCGACACCAGAACCGGCCAAACCCGTAGCAGATACTTGGAATAATTCTTCAGCGAAACCAGCCGCAGAGGCTGCTCCTGGTGGAGATCCTTGGGGCAGTACCAGTTCATTTGGTGGTGGCACAAGCTGGGGAGAACCTCAGCAAACCGCTCCGCGAAGTCCTGCTGATTCTTGGAATAACAGTAGTCCTAGTTCGGCCTGGCCAACTCCAGCTCCGGCTCAACCACCTCAATTGCCTCAATCTAGTCCATCATCGCTTCAACCTAATGTACCGAATGCACCTAGTCAGCCAGCTCCAAATCCTTTTGCAAACACAAGCGCACCTGCTCAACCATCAAACGCTTGGGAAACACCTGGTGCACCAGCCGAAATGGGCAGTGGCTGGGGTGCTCCTCAACCTACCACCGCCAGTGGTACCAATCCTGCCATTGGTTGGAGTAAACCGGCAGCCCTTCAAAGCAGTGTAGGCAACACTCCATGGAGCGCCGGTGGCGATGATAAGAAAGCTCCGGTTCCGCCAGTATCAAAAGCACAAACAAAACTTCCAGCCTACTCTTTAGAAGCCGAGCAAGTTGAAACAGGTACGTGGAAGGCCTTCCGCCCAGATGAAAGCCTTGGAGCGAAAGCACCAGCTGCTGCGCCAGTTCCTGCGCCAAATATGAATATTCCGCCACCGGCGCCTACAGATCCAGTACCAGTTCCGGGTGCAAGCACCGAAGATTGGGAACTACCAATTCAAGAAAAACTGAAGCGCCAAAAAGCTCGTGCCGAAGGGGCTATCACTTCGAATCAGCTCGAAGCAAATGCGCCAAATGAAGGTCTTGCCGGCGGCGTTCTTGCCGCACTAGACCAAGCGCTACCTTCACCTGCTCCACGACAAATTCAACCACAACCTGTGCAGCCGCAGCCAATGCAACAGCAGCCAATGCAACAGCAGCCAATGCAACAGCAGCCAATGCAACAACAGCCAATGCAACAGCAGCCAATGCAACAACAGCCAATGCAACCGGCCGCTCAAATTCCACCTCCTCAGCCCGCTGTGCCGCCTCAAAATGCCGGTGTCTCTTCTTGGGCTAATCTAAACAACCCAATGGGCGAACAAACTCTCAAGCACAATATTCCTGATGCAGATCTTTGGGGAATTCCAAGCGAATCTCCAGCCGGTGCTCAAAACTCATTTGATCCTTCCCAAAATCCTTTTGGCAATGGTTCGAATGCACCAAGTGCGCAACCAGCAATTCCTGCTGCTGTCCCTGCACCTGCTGCAGCCGGCGTTGCTCAAGGAGCCCCTGGCTTAAGCGCTGGGCCAGCCGTTACCGCATCAAGTTGGGATTTACAGGTGATACAAGCTTCCGAACAACTTGGTTATGATGCACCATCTCAAGGGGGAATGCCCTTTGGTTCCTCCATCATAAATCAGTCATCCGTTGGAGCTGCACCAAGTACGGTATCTCAACCGAAAATTTCACCGGTGCCAACCAAGAACACTTTCCCGGGCTACACAGAGTTTAATGCCAATCCGCCTTCTCAGGCACAACAGGCACCAGCTCCATTTGCTCAAGCACCTCAGGCGGTGCCTCAACCGGCCCCTGCTCCGACACCAGCTCCTGCTTCATCATCTGATGATCGCGGTTTGTTCCAATTGGATGACAGCGCCATGGACAAATTGTTTAGCGAAAATCTTGGTGTGCAAGAACGATCTAACAAACCGGCAGCGCCAACTCCTGCACCTGTTCAATCTGCTCCAGTTCCGCCTCCAGTGCCGGCTCCATCAGTACAACCAGTCGTTCCTCCTCAGCCTATTCAACCGGCACAACCAGCTCCAGCTGCTGCTTGGCCAGGTTCTGCTCCAGTTGCTCCACAAGAAGTATGGGGAGCACCGACTCAACAGGTACCACCTCAACCTGTACAACAGGCTCCGAAAGCACCAGATCCGTGGCAATCTTCTAGTTCGACCGCTCCGGCAGGAGTGCAATCGTGGCCTCAACCAGTGCAACCGGCTGCTGCAGCTCCAACTCTTGCACCTGTTCAACCGGCAGCCCCACAACCCTGGTCTAACAGCACGCCTATTCCCCCTGCTCCAAGTCAACCTGCTCCAGCCTGGCCACAAAGCGCACCGCAACCAGCGGCTGCTCCATGGCAGCAATCAGCTGCACCAGCTCCTGCTCCGGCAGCACCTGCATCTTCTCAATATGCAGCTCCAAGCAATGACTCCAATGCACCAAGTCGATTGTTTTCTATCGATGACAGCGTAATTGACCGTATCTTTGCTGATAACCTCGGCATAAAGGATGAAGGTCCAGTTCAAGCTGCTCCACCTTCCTTCCCTCCCGGCGGTGGTAAACCGCAAGCTCCGGCTCCAGCACCAACTCCGGCACCTCCGAAGGCAAGTCTCATTGAAGCTGTCAAGCAAATTACTGATGTTGCTGTCTCTTCACCAATACCGCCTCCGAAGATCGAAGGTTTGGGAAGACTGGATGCCCGACCGGATTCTTCAACGGAAAGTGGTTCTGGAAGGATCTCTTCGATCGGCAAATTTTTATTGGATGGTAAGGATCTCGAAAAGATTGGCAAGATTACTTCTTCCGATCTATCCGATACGACGATGCGTATCCTCACGATGGAAGCTGCCTCTGAGCTGCAATCGTTGTTGCAACATATCGGTTCGCAACACGGAGTTTTGGGTTCGGTCATCGTTGGACATGATGGTCTCTTGATTGCCAACACCATGCCTCCCGAAATCGAAGGTGAGTCACTTGGTATTTGGGCGCTTGCTGTCTATATGAACACCCAAAATGCGGCGCGCAGTTTGGGCAACGATCGCGTTTATCAAATTGTTTCGAAGACACCACGCGGATATTTGATCATTGCCGATTTCGGAAGCGGTCTACTTGTGACAGTCACCGAAACCACCGATTCCGCCAGCTTGGTCTCTTTGATGCGCAACATCACACAGCTTGTTGCTGCTTAATAACTCAAAGCGGTAAAGGCTCGGATCCGTTCCAAAAATTCCTAAATTTTGGAACGTCACTCGCTCATCCCGACCATGAAATTATTGACACCCTTGGCCTGGGTTGGTATAAAAGGACGTCGGTCTTATATATGAATGGCTCAGGAGTGATTGCCTCTTGCCGCCTTTTTGTATTGGCTTTTGGTGTTGACCATTCGCTCGAGGAATCTCAAATGAACGCATTTCTCACCGCGCTCTTTTATGTCTTCATTGCAGAAATTGGCGATAAGACTCAGTTACTGACGATCGCATTCACATCGAAACACAGACCTTTAACTGTGTTGAGCGCGGTTGGTGTTGCTTCGCTTCTGGTCAACTTCATTGCTGTAGCTCTTGGTGCCGTGACCGGGAAGTTCTTGCCAATGTTTTGGATAAACCTCCTTGCCGGTATCGCCTTTGTTTCCTTTGGTCTTCTTGAATTGCGAAAGGATGACGAGAGGAAGAAAAGGAACGCACAAGCAGATGGGGACCATTTTTCACCATAGTCTTGTCCTTCTTCATTGCAGAAATTGGCGATAAGACAATGCTTGCAACTTTTGCAATAGCAACGCGCGAGCAGTGTTTTTGGCAAGTTTGGTTGGGCAGCACACTAGGTCTTTTGGCATCGAATGTTCTGGCGATCGTGGCCGGACATTTTCTTAGAACCGTTATGTCTGCACAGAAGTTGAAGGTCGCAGTTGCGGCAATCTATCTGTTATCTGGTTGCTTGATTCTGACACAACTGCTTGCACATGGCGTTGGCTAGTTACAGCATAAACTTGCTGATTGTTAGCCGCTCCGTATGTTCCATTACCTGCTTCGATAGAAACTGAGGGACGTATGCTGTTGTTGCTCGAATACTTAGTTTTGGAGTTTCGGCGATAACGGTTTGGTGTCACGCCGACGCTGCGACAAAATACTTTCGTAAAGTGGCTTTGATCCTCAAAAACAAGTTCTTTAGCAATTGCAGACAGCGGCATTTCTGTTCGTTCCAATAACCATTTTGCGCGCTCGATCCGCTGGGCGAGCCAATAGCGGAATGGCGTCAGTCCATAATGGCGTTTGAAAAGCCGTACCATATGCGCTGGTGAAAAACCAACTACATTGGCGAGAGTCTTCGAAGATATTTTTTGACTTGCATTTGCAACGATGTAGTCCGCTACAAGCGACACATCATGGGGCTTAATCAAAGAGGAATTTTCGTTATCCGGTGTGTCAATCTGTACCTGCAAATGAGAGATGATCGCCTTCATTATTTGCATCAAGCTTTCCGATTCGTCTGCACTGAATTTTTTTGCGATTTCAAAAAGGGCCAAAACGAGGTGGTAGAGCCCGTGATTGCGAAATTGCTTTAGGTATTCACCGGTTGCTTCACCAGTACTTTCAGAAGTTTGTTCCCGATTCAAAGTTTGAGCGTGAGGCAACTGAATGACAAAAAGATCTCCGCAACCTCTGGCCGTGAATTTGTATGGTCCTGTCTTACTCAGAACCAATAAGGCATCACCACTCGATAAGCAAAAGTCTTTTAATTCGCCTTTGCATTCCCACATAAAGGGAAGTGGTTGACCGACGTTTAATAAGAGCAAATCTTTTTGCAAATTATCGAAGGCGAATTCTTGAGTGTCCACTTTGTGCGCTTCCAAAAATATGCTGAAAGCAGACAGCGCCTCCGATTGAAAGTAAGGTTCACCTTCAATAAGAGGCACATGGTTTGATTGGCGCTCTACGCTAATGCGCGTTTTTTCATTTAGCTCTTTTGCTAGTTCATTTATAGGCTGATTCATAGTTTTGATATGGTCCCCTCAATCGTCAAAGGTACTAACGTCGTTAAATGGCAATTTATTCCCGGGCGAAAATGGCATTTGGCAAAATAGCAATTGACATAACAATTGCTACTTGTGCTGTTCGGATAAAATTGTGTTCCGGCGGCGGGAATAAATTGCCCTGCCCCTGCGTATGAACGGTTGGACGGTGGATGTGCCAAAAGCTTTCGAAGAAACTGCCTATAAGTACCTGAAACGCCTCTATCGTCTAGCCTACGCTAGGCTTGGCAATGTAGAGGACGCTGAAGACGTGGTTCAAGAAACCTATTTAAAAGCTTTTAGACATGCTGACAACTTTCGTCAGGGCTCCAACATTGAGCCTTGGTTGGTTACCATCCTCTTAAATACAATTCGGGATCATGTCAGGCGGGTCGCACGTAATCCTTCGCCAGTTGCCCTTGATGGTCTTGAAGACACAGATTTCATTGCCGAGTTGGCGGACGGCAGAGACACTCCGGAAGAGGAGCTAGTAAAAAGTGAGGTCGGTGTGGATTTGGAAACGGCACTCAAGGAGACACCGGAGTGGATGTTAACGCCATTTTTACTGCGTGAGTTTCAAGATTTGAGTTATAAGGACATCGCTCAATCGCTTAACTTGCCGATTGGCACTGTTATGTCACGTCTTTCTAGAGCCAGATCTTTTCTAAGTAAACGACTGGCACTCTCAAGCATTTCTGAAAAATACGTTTCTCCTTCGAGGGTGAAGGAAAAAATCGGCGACCAAGGAGGAGCATCATGAATTGCGATGAAGTTTGCTCACTCTTAAATCCTTTATTCGATGATGAGCTGGCTAACGAGAAAGCAAGCGAGCTTGTTCATCATTTGGACAAATGTACAAGATGCCAAAACAGCTGGACTAAGTTAACTGCGCTGCACGAACAAGCCCTTTTGTTGCGTGACAAAGTGCAAATTCCAGATGGATTGGAAGATCGCATTCGTGGTCGTGTAAAGGCGGCAACTGTATCAACATTGCCAAAGAGAAAGTGGCAAACAATACTAACCGCTGCGGCTCTGGTAGTCGCTCTTATATTAGCGGCAACAATGTTCTTTACGAAGCAGGATGCTGCAGTGGCATCGCCAATTAGTGCTGAAGACGTTGTCGGTCACACTGTCGATCACGCCGTCGCTGATGATGCAAAGCAAGAGGCTATAGATGTAAAAGCAAGCTCAAAAGAAGTTGGATGTGAACCACACTGCTTCCAGTGCGGCACTTGGAAGCTTGTCGAAATGGACGAGTGTTGTGTTGGTTGCGGAGGCCATAAAGTATGGCACCTCACTTATGCTCGCCATAAGGACGGTCAATGCGAACAAGTAACCTGCTATCAGATGCCGAAAGGCTATTTCGACCGCAAAACCCTTGCTGAGCACCCCTCACCCACGGGTAAACCAGCAGAAGCAGTTGTGAATAACATGTCCGTGCTCTTAGTTGATGCTAAAAATAAGGATATAGTTTTGGTGTCATCGCTTTCAGAAGCAGCGCTTTATCCAATTGCAAAATCTATTGTCGAATAGACATTGTCGTAGCTATTAGGTTGGTGGCTGGCTGGGCAGATCGAACTGCGTTGTTCTTGTATAGACGGCTTCGGCGTTGACGATGCGAGCCACTATATTGTCTACCTCAGCTGGATCCAACTTGCGTCTACAGTAAGCAAGATACGCTTCCATCCAGCGCCTCAATTCTAGTATTACGGACGATACCGGAATACCAGAGCGTTTTACTTCACTTAGATTCAAGCTGACACGACCTTCCTGGTCGATATCGAAGCGGGCCGCTGAGGCAGATTGCCCGTGCACATGATGAAGACTTGCTTCCAACATTGCTCTGTTTTCCGCTCGCCCAAGCGGCTTTTGCAATTCTGCTGCAATACGCTGGAAAATAGAAAGTGGGCGAAATAAACTGGCTTGTTGAACGTTCAGGAGCTTGTGCTCAAGCAATAGCTGAATCGCTTTCAAGATCATGTGTGTTGGCCACTTGTCGAAAGTCTTGATCACTTCATCGATTGTGGATAACCCGTCAATCATTGTTGCCAGTTCGGCCATGTTGGCTTTATCGGCTTCTTTGACCGTACTGTCATCCAGGAACTTAAGCGGTCTTGAGGCAAGCTTTGTCCAGAGTGTTTCAAAGTTCCAGACACGTTCAAGAATGGAATTGCGCCCGTTCGGAAGATTGGAAAGAATCTTTGAAACGAGATCCTGATAGAGAGCTGAATCTAGAAGTACTTTATCGAGCGGTTGTTTGAGCACGCAATGATCGTCTAAATCTTGTGAGACCATCTTGTCGCGAAATACAAAGACACCTTCTGTCCATGAAACCAGGAATTCAGTCAGAGCGTCCTGCCCTCTCAATTTGTTGATACGGGCATGGGTTGGTTTACCATTTGCAAAAGCAATGACAAAGCCTTTATCGTGATTTTCAACCGTCAATAAACCAGTTTTCTTAGCAGTAGCAAGAGATTGCAATAGACCAGCTGTATCAATTGCGCCTAGAGTACCTATCATGGAATCGCGCATGGTTTCTATGTTTACGCCACGCGATGAACCTGGTCCTTCTTCACCTTTCTTGTGGTAACCACCGTAAAGGTATTGATCGTCAAGGAGAACTTCAAGTTCACGGGTGTTGATGTAACCAGCTCGCACTGCCAGAAGTCCAAGGAATGTTTTTTGCTGTTTGCCCCAGCCTTCTTCTTCTTGTCTTTCCAACAATTCCTGCAACTGCTGTTCGGTGAGGATGTTGGCTGCCACCATATAGCGTCCCAATCGAAATGGTTTGCGGTTGTGATAACAGTTAGCCAGGAACTGAATGCGGCCGAAAATTGGAAAGATAAGGCTTTGAGATTCGAGTTCTTGCAAGACGCGCATGGTTTCATCTGGCGGCAGGTGGTGTTTGTTCTCCAATGTGCGCGCTACGGATTCCACTGTTGAATAATCGTCGATAGTTGTCAAAACCCAGCTTTGCGGAGCCGGCAGAGTAAATTGTGCCTTCACCCGTTTGCCCTTGTCGGTTAAAACCGGTGTTGACGTATACAAGATGTGATTCGCTAGAGTACTTCCACCGCCTCGCAGTTTGCGGCGATCGATACCAGCCACGGTGGCACAAACGTAATCTGCAAGCATCGGGTAGCGGGCAAATATTCCAAAGGGGCTGTCATAGGTGTTCATGGTCAGACCGCCGCCCGGATCGTCTTTGGTGAGCGTAAGGGCTCCGTCTGCTTTGACAAACAAAAGCACACCCTGCTGCCTGAGTAACCTCTTGGCAAAATTGCTGAATTTTATGATGTTTTCGAGGGGCAAAGAAAAGCCGGTCTGCATCAAATCGATAATTAAACCGTCAAAGGTTCGTCCGGCTTCGACCAGTCGGTCTAGCTCGGCAAAGAGCGTTTCACGATAGGAGTAGGTCAAAAAGGACGGGTTCGGCGAAAACGAATTTTTGTCCTCTGCTGCATCTTCGGCGGCAGAGACAGTGTTAACCGTCGGTAGATCGAACTGAGACGACGACAATTAGGGAGCCTTTTCTAGCTAAGTCCTCAGAATTTATATGCCCAATATAGGAACTAAATTCCTGGGAGCTCATCTGGGAATCGTACCAGTTTGTCAGCCCCTATTTCAAAAAATGCAAAGAACAACTAATGAGAAGATTCCGATGTAGCTGGGGTTTCGGGTGGTGTGACCGGCTGAGTACTCAATAGTTTCCTCGCAAGTGGGTCTGGAGGCGCAATGTAGAGAGCTTTCACGGCCCATTGTTGTTTGACTTTGCCGATATCCATGATGAGGTCGTCCTTGGCGAATGTCACAATACGAAATCTCGAATTGCCATTAGGTGGAAGCGCCATAGGCATAAGGCGGAAGGGCATTCCACCGGGTCTGTTGTAAAGTTGCAAATAATCCGGGATGCTCGCCAGCTTTGCGTTTACGAGCCAAGCTTTGACCAGATCCATCTTGCCTGACTGCACGGCTTGCATAAATTGCATTGCAACAGTGGTCGCTGGATCCATGCCACTCTTGCTATCCAAAGTGTAGTGATCGTTTAAAAATGTAAGAGTAATTTTGTAACCACCCGCTGGCGCTTCGTTGTCAGGTCCTTTCGGTGTGTCGATTGTCAAAAGGATATTTGAGCCACTGAAGGAAACTCTGCCCTGCAGGTTTTGAAGCAGAAAAGGTGGTAGGCCCGAAAACAAGGTAGGGGCGGAGTTCCATTTTCCGTCTGTGAACTTATAGCCCTGCAGCCAGGGGGAGCCTGATTTTGTCTCTGAGCCGAGGAGAACAAGACAGCGTGTGCTGCCTTTTCCGGCACTGGCCGACAATAATCTTGCTTCGCTCACGGCTGTATTCGGTGGGCAATTAAAAACCTGCAGCTTCGGAACGCTTGCAGTAACTACCGTTCGCGCACGCGCACCACGTCCTATCGTTTTAGCCGTGACATCGTGCCATTCCATAAGAAGCTGTTGTGCTTCCGTGACTTTTGGAAAAGTCCAAACCCTGATCGTTCCGCCATCGTAGAGTTTCATGCCCAATTGGGTGGACAGTGTTTTATTGATATTAACGAGATCTAGGTGTTTGGCGAGTGAAACAGAAACTATCTGTTTGAAAGAGTCAAACACAGATTCCCAGGATTGCGGATCGGGAGCTGTTTTATAGGAATTAATGGCGGTGCCCAAAGCATCAACCAGCTTTTGCTGATCAGCTGGTGCAGGCTCAGCGGCCGTTATCTTGGCAGTGGTTGTGTCCGGCGCAATGGCATACGCGCCATTTAATGCTGTCCATTCAGTGGTAAGGCACATGGCCAGCGAGCCCAGTAATAATGCGGCTTTCATTTAATCCTCTTCTAACTGCGGCGCAAGGTGGAATATGTGTTCTGCTTTTGCCGCGAGCAATGATTCTATCGTAAAAGGGAAATCTCCCACTCACTTTGGCCAAAAACGGCTATAGAGTGGGAATCCTCCCATGACGGCTATTTACTTGCTCCCGGTGCGGCCTTAGATTGTATGAGCGAAATGCTGAAGTGGGACTAATGGCAAGTTTCGAATTTAAATCAGGCAATATACAACCAAGTGGCGGTGAACATGCTCTTGGATCGGCAGGAATGCACGCAGAGATGCATGCGCCGGCATTAGCTCCCACAGGAGCTGAAGCACATGCCCTGGTGGGACCACCGCACGCCCTTTTGCCTGGTATTCCCGGCGCAAGCGAGCCAATTTCACCCTTAATTCAGCTGATCATGCGCATGCCCGGACATTTGGGGCTTTTGAGTTCTTTATTTGAAGCCGTGCAGAACATGATACTGCCTCATGTTGATGTGCTTGGCCAACTTGGACATTTCGATTTTTCGTCGCTTGTTGGACATGGCCATTCTGCTCTTACGACAATTGGCGATCATATCCCAGTAGATCTTTCTTCAATGTCATCGGATCCACACGTTTTGCAGTCACTGCAAGAAGGAGTGGCAGGCGGTGGACACGTTGGCGATCTTTCGCAATTAAAATTGCATGCAGACACAACTGCTTCCTATGCAAAGTCTGCCCTTAACGTATCCGGCACAGTCGATCTCAATAAAGTTCAATTTGAAGGTGTGCCGAAAGGTTCAGCACTTGCACCACCTGGTATATCTGAAGTTTCACCATCTAATCATTTGGCTGGCGTTCAGCGCATTTTCTCGCAAAAACTGTTCGAAGGAGTTGCCCCTCCAACTGCTTCCACGCAAATGGCAGCCAGCGCTCCTTCCATTTCCGCAAACGCACCGACATCGGCACCTTCATCACTAAGTGATCTTCATGCTTCTGCGCAAGGCTTCCAACCTCATCTTGAGGCAGCGCGTGCCGGCGGAGGCATTACAGATGGTGCTGCCTATGGTGCACCCCCAGCAGAGGCATCTGGTTTCGGACCATCCGGAGCAGTCTCCGACACGCTTGGTGGTAAACACCTTCTTTCTATGAACGGCGATGTAGCACCACCATCTGGAAGCGCAATCGGCGGACCGGAATATTCAACACCGCAAGAAGTTGCTCAGCCGCATATTGAAGGACTTAAGGCGAAAGAACTGAGTTTGGCCAATGTCGATAAATTGCCGGGCGCTAATCATGCTGCTCCGATGACACATTTGACTCACCATATGAGCCCAACTCGTATTTCTATGGCAAATTCGATCGCCCATAATGGTGCTACAGCTGGTGCAAATTCGGGTTCAGCGTCCGGCGCTCAAAATACTCACATAGCTAGTCAAAATGGCAGCCAACCGACTACTTCACATCATTCAGTGCAGGATCAAATCGTTCATCGCCAGCCGCATCATGTCGCATACGATGATCATGCTCGAGCGATAGCTTCAAATAACCAACCGGCTCAAAGTGTCTCTGATACTGGGGCCAATGCGCAACAGACAGATGCAACGCAAGCTAGCGATGCACCTGCTAATTCTTCTGATGCCGGCGCCGAAAACTATACAATTAAATCCGGCGATAACCTGTGGAACATTGCTAAAGATCATCTCGGCAATGCCATGCGCTGGCAAGATATCTATAAAATGAACTTGGATAAGATCGGTTCAAATCCGGATCTGATTCATCCAGGTGTAGATTTGCATATGCCAGACGGGCAATCAATTGCTCAAGGTGTAGGCGATGGCGGCAAATATGTCGTGCAATCTGGAGACAATCTTTGGAATATTTCTTCGAAACTTCTTGGTTCCGGTACGCACTGGAATGAGATCTATAAGCTGAACGCCGATGTAATCGGCAATAATCCACGACTGATAATGCCGGGTCAAGAACTAACTTTGCCAGGCGGTGATACATCGCACATGTTGGCAAATGCTGATCCGACTCACGCCGCTGCCGCTGCAGCGCCACAAGCCGCCGCACCGCAAGTTAGTGCTGCTCAACCTGCTGTAGAAACTCCCTCGTCACCTGCTGCACAAGCTGGACAGGTCTTGCATACTGCTCCTCATGCTGAGGGTTATTCTGCTCAAGCAGCTCCTGATGCATCGCAAGGTTTGAAAGTAGACGCCACGCCTACTCATGTTCTTAGCGGACCAGGTGGTGCACAGGCTGCGGATCTCGATGCAGCGGCGACCGCTGCTAGCAATGTGCAAGGCGATAAATCGATAGTGTCACCATCACTGGCGCCAGATCTCTCATTCTTCAAGCGCAAGACCTAAGGTTTGATATAGTTTCTAAACGCGTTAAGCGGGGAACTTATTGAGACAAACGGATTTGGACTTGCAGTATGTTCCGAGCCAATAGAGACAACGTACCTTTACGCCTTCCGAAGCTCGCAAAAATGCCTTCGGAAGAGGATTTCAACCAAGTTCTGCATCAATCACAAACGGCGCGCGGTCGCGTTGTGGAATTGCATTGGAATGATGGCAGTGGTAGTGGCGACTTTATTCTTACAGTAGTTTGGCAAGCCGATTCCGATCCGATTTGGACGCTATACAAGACTAGAATCCTTGACAAGAATGTTTTGCTGCAGCACCTGACATCTGATTTTGGTCTCCTCCATAAAATTTGCATGGCGGCCTGCACGGGCGAATCTCCCGATGAAGCGATTTTGAAATTTAACGGCGAACTAGGGCTGGAAGCGATTGGCCTTACTATTCGTAAAACGTATGGAGACAATCACGCTGAAGTACCATCTGCGGGCCAATCAACTTTCTCAGGCATTAAATCGGTTGGCGATCCAATCTTGGAAGGCGATCTTGTAAACATGCCTATTCCAAACTTGATTCAATCGATCGGTATGAGTAAGATGACAGGTCGGCTAAGAATTGATGGCTCCGATGGGCGCGCTTCAATATTTTTTGTCGATGGCACCCCCTATCATGTGCTTGGCCCAGATGCGGAAGGCGAGCATGGCATGCTTGAAATTCTCACCTGGACTACAGGTAAGTTTCGTTTTCATCCAAATGAACGCAGCGCTGAAAAAACGATCGAAAAGCGCGTGGATGCGATGCTCTTGCTCGGTGTTGCACTTTTAGATCAAAAGGAATATCTAAACAGTAAGGGTGCAAAAGTTGAAAGTTATGTTGTTCGACGCAATCCATATTTAACCGAACATGAGTTTGAACAAATATTGATGAAAGGCGCACCATTAGACATTGCGCTCCAAAAACGCTTCTATCAGCAAATTGATAATAAGAGCACTCTATTTGATGTTCTACGACGAATTCCTCTTCCGAAAGTAGATTGGATACCAATTATGTACAATCTCATCAGTTGTGAATTGGTGGCAGTTTCGGATACCCCTCCTCACAGTGCTCAAGTCGGCACCCTGCAAGGTATTCCGATTGATTCAATCGCTGTCCAAAAAGCAGTCGCACCACTATATCGCCCGGAAACAGGATTGCTTTCTTATTCATCTCTTCTTTTCTTTATGGAGCAAGAGTTCGATCGATTCAATTGGTACTCAGTGCCGTTCTCATTTTTGGTTATCGCAATTGCTGTTCGCAACGGTGGTCAGTTTGAAACGGCGCCTACGTCGATCGTCAAAGAAATCTTCGAACGATTGAGTCCCGTCATTAGAAAGATCGATGTCGTTGGTCACTTCCAACTTTTAGATTATGCAATGCTGCTTTCGTTTACAGACTCTTCAGCAGCGGCCATTATGGCAAAGAAATTTGTGGAAACCGCTGCCGCAGCATTCCGCGATAAAGGTTTTGAGCCAGCCGATGTAGGCGTTGCTGTCGGAATTGCCAGTGTGCCGGAAGATTGTACGGAACCAGGCATGCTCATCGCAGCAGCCAATGAAGCTAAATTGCGAGCCAAACAAACCGGGTCGCAAATTATTCTATTTCAATCGCTCCACATGTAGAATCTTCGGGATTTTAAAAGTTTTGCGATTCCAAAAGTTTCGTGATTGTGCATTCAATATCATTTGCAGTGGCGTAACCATCTGCGGCCTGAACGATGTTGCAGTTATCCGGAACGTTTAGCAAGTTGTCTTTATCGACTGCGCCACAGATAACCAAACACGGCTTGCTTAGTTTGTTGCACAAAGACGCAACTTGTCCGATCGCTTTGCCCATAAAAGATTGTCTATCGATTCTTCCTTCGCCAGTAATAATGAGGTCTGCCTGTGCTATTTTTTTCGGCAAGTCTATTAGTTGAATGATGCGATCCGCGCCTGAAACAATTTTGGCACCTAAAGCCACAGACAATCCGAACGCCGTGCCTCCGGCTGCACCGGTTCCGGAAGTCTGACGCGCTTTCTTGCCGCATGCAGATTCAAGTAAATCGGCAAACTTTGCAAGACCATTTTCCAAAACAAGAACGTCATTCTCGCTTGCTCCTTTTTGGGGAGCATAAACATGAGCTGCACCGTTATTTCCCAGCAACGGGTTATCGACATCAACGGCTAATTCGATTGCAACAGAGTTAATGCGGTTGTCCAGATGAGAAAGATCAACTTTGTCTAGTTGCGATAAATAGCCGCCACCGCATTTTAGAACCTTACCCTCGCGATCTAGAAAGCGAGCTCCCAATGCTGACAAGGCACCCCCGCCACCATCCGTAGAGGCACTGCCTCCCAAAAGCAGAATCATGCTTTTCGGTTTTGAATTGAGAGCGTTTTGGATCACTTGTCCCAATCCGAAAGTGGAAGCGTTGAGAGCTTGACGATTATCGCCAAGCGCGCCAAGACCGCAAATTGAGGCAAGTTCTATTACGGCAAGATCCCCAACCAGAAGCCAATGCGTTTTGCGTGAAACTAAAAGAGCATCGTTTGCCTCAACCTCGATAAGGTTGCCGCCGCCCAGATTTTCTTTTAAAACCGAAAGACTGCCATCCCCTCCGTCAGCTATGGGTGTCAATTCGGTTATTGCATCCGGTATAGCTGTTAGAGCACCTGACTGTATTGCCTGGGCTACTTCCTCTGGCGAAAGGCTTCCTTTGTATGCAGTTGGGGCAATCAAAATTCTCACAGGCTTTGGCTTTCAGGACTCATCGGTTATCAAGTGGTTTATCGGTCGCAACCGGCGGGAAAAGCATAGACATAGGAAAGACTTGTTGCAAGAAGTGCAAGTGGCGGATCGCGACTTGAAACTTCAGGAGTTTCGCATGGTTGAACATCAAGAAGACGCTGGAAGACTTTTGCTGCAAATGGCGAGTGCCGCCGTACGCGCCAATAGACAATTTGAAGCTCAACGCGAAATTGCGGAAAGCTGGAACGGCACCATCAATGTGGAACCGTTCAAACGTTATAACGCATGGCCAGGCAGTCAATATTGTTTGATGGGAAATTCTTTCAACGTAGAAATTAAAAACGCCGACAAAGAATGCTACGTAAATCGGGTCAATGCTATACGTCAACTCTTTAGCAATAACATTCACTGCCTCTCTTTAAATGAAGCGTTTAGCAATGACAATTTCGTCAATGTACTCAGCCGTTTCGAACGCGATTGGCTCGGAAGACTCTCACCGGAAACCATGATCGGTTTGGCTTACGATAATCGTGGTAGCAGAATCGAAGAAGCTTTCTCAGTCTGGCGCAAAGATTTCGTACCGGCGCCGAGCCGAAAAGTTTTGGTTGCAAAATAAGACAAGCTTTCAGACTGTCATCCCTGGCAAAAATGCAGCAACGTGCGGAATGAAAATTCCGCCGTTGCTTTTTTATTCAAGTTTTGCGTTCAAAATTTTCATCAAGAAAACGAACCTGTTGCTACACTCACACAGGAAAATGCCTCATTGTGCCATTTATCTACGTCAAATTTTAGTTCGAACTGAATGCGTACTTACATGCGCTCTGGTGCTGATACACCAATTATGCTTAGAGCATTGGCGAGCACCTGACGCGTTGCATCAATGATACCAAGTCTAGCTTTAGTTGCAGCTTCGTCGGCTGTGATGACACGAGATACTTCGTAGAACTTTTGTAGATCATTGGCGACTTCGTATGCGTAGCGAGCAATTCGGCCCGGAAGTCTTATGCTTGCAGCTTCCCGCACTTCCTCAGGAAACATCTCTAGCCGCATCACGAGAGCCTTTTGGTGCATGAAAATTTGATTGTCTGAATCGAAAGCCGGATCGAACACGCTTGCATCAGACTTGTAGCTCTCTTTAAACTGTTGCCATTGCTGAGGAGTAATTGCCGCTGCCTTTTCTTCGCCTTCTTCCGTATTTGAAGTTTCAAGAGCCTTGCGCAATATGGAACAACAACGCGCGTGTGCATACTGTATGTAGAAAGCGGGATTCTCGCGGCTTGTTTTTTTAGCAAGTTCGAGATCGAACGTGATTGGATTTTGCGGATTCGTTTCTGCCAGGTAATAACGCACTGCATCAACGCCTACTTCTTCAACCACTTCTGAAAGTGTAACAACGGTGCCGGCACGTTTGGACATGCGCACCAATTTTCCGTCGCGAGACAAATTGACAATCTGTGTCAAGATCACTTCAAGAACATCACTGTCTTCTCCAAGACCGGCAATAGCGGCTTTGATACCCGGCACCTGACCATGATGGTCTGCCCCCCAGATATTGATTAGGTGAGTAAACCCACGCGCTAATTTGTCTTGATGGTAGGCGGCATCGTTAGCTAAATAAGTAGTTGCTCCCGAAGATTTAACGAGCACACGATCTCGTTCGTTGTTATCTTTGCTTTCTTCTTTATTTTGCTCTTTGTTTTGATCTTTTGCTTGCAGAAAGACAGCTCCGTCCTTTTCGTAGGTGCTACCTTTGCTTTTGTAGAAATTCAGAACATCTGCGACCTTGCCACGTTCGTGCAGAGATGTTTCCGAATACCAAATTTCGAAAACAACCCCAATTTTTTCAAGCAACTCTCGCTGATTTTTCAGTATTTTGTCGGCTGTTAGTCGCGCCAATTTTGGAGCAGCGACATCTTCCGGTAACGTCAAGAAAGAACCGCCAACGTCGTCAATGACTTGTTTTACGAAATCAATAATTAAGTACTCTGGGTAACCCTTTTCTGGATAGGGAACAGAACGTCCAAGCTGATTTTGATAACTGGCAAACGCACATTGACCGAGCTGAAACATTTGCTCGCCTGCATCATTTATGTAGAATTCTTGGGTGACATCGTAACCGGCAAATTTCAATAAATTGGCGAGACTGCTTCCATAAACTGCGTTGCGGCCGTGACCTATATGCAATTCGCCGGTGGGATTGGCTGAAACATACTCGATGTTTATCTTGCCACCATTTGTAATACTGCCTTTGCCGTAGTCTTTACCTTGCTCATGTATTTCAACGAGTATCCTGGATAAGCAGCGTCTGTCCAGATCGAAATTGATATAACCGGGGGGAACGACATTGAGTTTTTCTACCAGGCTCGTTGCGTTTTGATCGTTGCGAATGTATTCGGCTAATGTTTCGGCAATTTTTACTGGCGCAGATTTCAACTGCCCGGCTAGTTTTAGCGCAATTCCGCAAGCGAAGTCGCCGTGTTCAGCGGAACGCGGTCGTTCAATTACAGCCGGAGCTTCCGCTCTGGTGCTGAATTTGTTGTCTTTCGCGGCAGATTCGAGGGCGTCTTCAACGAGGGTACGAAGTTTTTCTTTAAGCATGTAGATAGCAAAGTGGAGGAATCAGCTTATATAGCCAAAGTCTATATAGCTCATGCAGTATATCAAGCTTATGGTTCGCCCTGCACCGGCCAGATCTTGCGCACGCGTTGCATGAGACCCTGAATATGGTCCGGCATGACTTCTGTTTCTGCTCCGTAACCGCTGCTGTGGTTTTGTTGGAAGGCTTGCTTCATCATCAACTCTAGGGTGTGTTGTTGGTTGTCCGTAAGCACTTCGCGTTTCTTCAAATATGTGGCTACAGCAATCGCATTGAGCTGTTCTCTTTTGCGGGCAATTGAACTTTGCAAAGCCATAATTTCAACAGGGTCAGAGCTGTGAATGCCGAGTAATTTCACAAGCCGTTTTTGATCTTCGTTAATAGCGGACTTGAGTTCTGCATAGTGCTTTTCCCAATCGGTTTCTAGTTCTTGAATCTGCCTATTTTGGTCTTCGCTTAGCCCGAGCTTATTCCAATCTATTGCAGCATGTTCCTCTCCGACAGCAAGAGCACCTGTTTGCGCGGTTAGGAACGAGGCCAATAGCAGACCTACCAAATTTGTTGGGGAGTAAAAAAGTCTTTTAGTTCGTGACATCGTAGATGTTAGCCTCAAGTTTTTCTGGCGGTTCTGCCAGGCAGTACTGAATTATGTAATCTTCGCTTGTCACCATGGGTGGTTTCTCACGCCAGAGGAAAGAGAAGAGTAGAAACGTTAATCCGATCAAACCGATTAGCGCCGCAACAGCTGCGGCTCCTAAAATATATGGTCGCTTATTGCGTACCAAAGGTTGATCTGCAGGCAGAGGAGTTACTCGCAGTTTTGCAGATAGCTGTGGCATTAAGTCGAAATCTTCCGGAAGATCCGGCACATAGTTTTCTTTCAAATAATCGCCCAGCACTGCCAATTTCTGGAAAGAGCTGTGGCAGTTTTGGCAAGTGAGCATGTGAGCAGCGACGGTGCGATGGCGTTGATTAGGTACCTCTTGATCTATGAACGGTGAAAGCTCAGCGGTTATAAGAGCACAACTGGCATTGAGCTGCGATTTGATTGAATTCCATAAATCTACTTTTACGGAAAGCGGTTCCTTGAGAACCTTACTCACGGCTTCATTGGCTTTTTTCAGCTGTTCGAAATCGCGCCTGCAAATCGGGCAAGTATCGAGGTGAGACTTGATACCATCTTGGGCGGCTGCCGAAATTTCGTCATCTATATATGCTGAGTATTCTTCGCGTATCAAGTCGCATACTTTCGGCATTTTATCTTGCAGAAGCTGCCAAATGTCCGGCTGTGCTTCCGCGCCTGCCAATAAACTCTTTTCTATAAACGCTTGCATGTCGCGCGTTTGGATAAGTTGTTCAGAACACTCAGGGCAATCATTTAGATGCTGTTGCGTCTCGAATTTCGTGTTGAAATCGAGCTGCTCATCAATGAGCGCTGAAAAATTGCCGCGGTGTTTGGAGCAAGCAATCATGAAGAACTGTTCGCTCCGCTTTGTAAGGCTACTTCAAGTTGCGGAGCTAGAACTTGCTGAAGTTGACTGCGTGCTTGCGCAATTCGAGACTTTACTGTTCCCATTTCTGTTTTGGTGAGAACAGCAATTTCTTCGTAATTGAGTCCTTCCATTTCCCGAAGGACAAGAGACGTCCGCAGTTGCTCCGGAATTCTTGCCATCGCTTTCCGGACCACTTCATGGTCGCTTAATTTTAAATGATTTTCATCGAGCTCTTCGCCGCCCCCTTGCGTGGTCTCGACAGCCACCGGCAGAGCTTCTAGCGGCTCTGAATCTTCGGGACGTTTGGGAGTTGCCTTTCTGGCACGGCTTTTAATCTCTTCAAAGAAGAGGTTGATAATGACCTGGGTCAGCCAGGATCTAAAGGCTGCTGGGTTGCGCAAATTGTTGATATTGCGCCAAACCCTGATGAATACTTCTTGACACAAATCTGAGGTGTCCGTCCAGTCTGGGGCTAGCTGAAACAGGAGGGCGTAAACCGTATTCTGATGCCGCTTTACCACTTCCTCAAACGCGGCAGGTTCTCGTCTCTGGCAAGCCAGAATTAAGTCCCTATCGCTCTTTTGACTGTAGATGCTGACCATCCTCTCCCCCAAATTGCGGTAAGTATGCAGTTGTATATATATTTGTAACTTTGACGGCGAGCGCTTTTGGCGAAGACGAGCGCCTCTCGTCGACCATATATGGTAACACCGGAAGGTCGGATAAACGCGGCTGTTGGAGGGCTCTATTTCTGGCAGCGGTTTAATTCAAGGACCCGAAAAGGTGCTAGGATAAGGCGGGACGAGAAGATTAGAAAATTTATTCTGATTTCAGCCCCGTTTCATTTTTCAAGCGCACAACATGTGCCACTGCTGGAAGTGGTAGCGAAATCCTACCGACAGCCAGGGAACTAAAACAAGGAGATTAGAGCATTGTCGAATCGAATATTATTCACGTCGGAGTCTGTCACAGAAGGACATCCAGACAAAGTATGCGACCAGATATCAGACGCGATACTTGATGCTCTCTTAACTCAGGATCGTGATTCTCGCGTAGCGGCTGAGTGCGCAGCTTCAACAGGTTTGGTGCTAGTTATTGGTGAAATCACAAGCAAAGCCAATTTGAATGTTTCGGACGTCGTTCGAAAAGTTATAACTGAGATCGGTTATAGCGGTGAGAAAGGCGGTGGATTCGACTGTGAATCTAGCTCCGTATTAACCGCTATCAACAAGCAAAGCGCTGACATCGCCGGTGGTGTGTTCAATGCGCTTGAAGTTCGCAACACAAATGGCGATGCCAAAAAAGACGAATTTGATGTAATCGGTGCCGGCGACCAGGGCATGATGTTTGGCTTTGCCTGCAACGAAACACCCGAATACATGCCATTCCCAATTGCAGCAGCCAATCGCATTGCGCGTCGTTTGAGCGAAGTGCGTAAAGATGGCAGTTTGCCTTATTTGCGTCCAGATGGAAAAACACAAGTAACAATCGAATATGAAAATGGCATTCCTAGCCGAGTAGATTCAATCGTCATTTCGACACAGCATGATCCGGAAATTGACGGAATTACAGATAATGCCGGACTTCAACAGCGCATAGAGAAAGACATGAAAGCTGTCGTTATACCGGCGGCATTTGCAAACTTGTCTATTAAACCGGACGAGCGCACTCGCTATCTCATCAATCCTTCTGGTCGTTTCGTAATTGGCGGACCACACGGTGATGCTGGTTTAACCGGCAGAAAGATTATTGTAGATACTTACGGCGGTTATGCACGACATGGTGGTGGTGCATTCTCCGGCAAAGATCCCACCAAGGTAGACCGTTCTGCCGCTTATGCAGCACGCTACGTTGCCAAAAATATCGTTGCCTCCGGTCTTGCTCCACGTTGCGAAGTGCAAATCGCTTACGCAATTGGAGTGGCCCGCCCAGTATCCGTGATGGTCACTACATTTGGTACTAGCACCATCTCAGATGAAAAACTTACTGAATTAGTCAATAAGAAATTTGATCTGCGGCCAGCAGCCATCATTGAAAACTTCAAGCTCAAAGATTTGCCAGCTAAAAACGGCGGCAAATTCTATCAGAAGGTTGCTGCCTATGGCCATTTCGGACGCCCGGATCTACAATTGCCCTGGGAGCAGTTGGACCGTGCAGAAGAATTGAAAGCTGCATTTGCAAAAGCAGCTAGTGCTTGAAAAGGGTATTTTGCTGAAGACTTAGGGTATGCTCTAGGAGTAAACCGGGGGACGATTTGGGGCGATGAAAGCCGGCTCTGTCATTGTTCAACCAGACACTCCTGATAGCTACGAACTTGATCTTTACGACGGACAGATCTTGATGATTGGCCGTAAGCCAGATCCAAATGGAACTGAGAAGCTCGTACTGCCTTATCCGGAAGTTTCAAGCCAACATGCCGAAATACGGTGCAAGCCGGATACGTGGACTATTGTCGATTCCGGCAGTACCAACGGCACAACCCTTAACGGAGCGCGCCTGACACCTGGCCGAGAATATGCCTTGCGCGATAAAGATAATGTCGGTATCGCGCAATACAATCTCATCGTATGCGCCCCGTCTCATGGTGCTGAAACTCAAAGTCTTGAAAAAGACCAGGACAAAACACAATTTCGCATTCACCTTATAAACGCGACAATCTTGGTTGGTGATATCAAGAAGTTCACTAGCCTGATGGAAAACTATGCTGCCAATCCCGCCTTGGTTATGCAGTCAGCGGGCAAAGTTTTCGATCGCTTAAATGAGGAAATACATAGAAATTACGGGCACTTAGAAAAAATTGCCGGTGATGCCATCATGGCTTATTGGCACGGAGACGATTCCACAACCGGTGCCAGTTTGCAGGCATATCAGGCTTGCCATACAGCACTTATCATCAAAGAAGTGACTGCCCAACTAGCTCAAGATAAAAGCTATTGGCCTTTTGGAGATTATCCACTTGTACTTGATATGGCTCTGGCAACCGGTCCAGTAGCTACCGGTGCACTGGGTACTGGGCAGGGGAATCCCGCCCTTCTTGGAGACACTGCCAATATTGTTTTTCGATTGGAAAAAATGATTGGTGATGACAAACCAGGCGACATTGTTGTTGAACAAACTACCTACGATCTTGCCAAAGAACATTTTAAATTCGATTATCTCGGAGAGTTCAGTGTTAAAGGACGGCAGCGCGCTATTAACGTCTACAGACTAGCCGGAAAAATCAAATGACACTAAGCGGTGCTAAAGCAATTGGAAGATTGTTATCGACGCGATTGCCCGGCTTTGAGCTCGATAAGGAACACGAACAGATGCTTCGGGACGGCATCGTTGGTGGTGTCGTTTTTTTTAAACCAAATGCCGGCACTCTTAAGCAAGTAATTGACTTGGTAGATGCAACTTCTAGCGCGAGCTACCATGCGCCAGTTCTTTCCGTAGATGAAGAAGGCGGAGCCGTACAAAGATTCGATGATATTTTGATTCCGTTTCCGTCCGCCATGGCTTTAGCCGCTGCAAAAGAAACTCCTCTTGCTCTTTGGCAAACGGCAAGCATTTCTGGTGCGCAGCTAGCTGCCATCGGACTGAACTGTGTTTTGGCACCGGTTCTTGATGTATTTCGCAACGCCGCGGGCGCTGGTATCTCCACCCGTTCATACGGCAGCAACCCTATGGAAGTAGCAAATTGTGCCGGGATGGTTGCCGATGCCTATATTCAATCTGGAGTTGTTCCAGTCGGAAAGCATTTTCCCGGGCACGGTTCTGTGAGTGTGGACTCCCATTTTGGGCTACCCGTTAATGAAAGCGAAACCGAAGATCTCTGGGAATTTGATCTCTTTCCATTTCGAGAATGCTTAAAGCCGGAAGGCTATCTGAAAAAATTGCCTGCCATTTTGATAGGTCATATCTGGCTAAGCCACATAGATCCCGAACCTTTGCCGGCGTCTTTATCTGGACGAGTAATACAGGGAATCTTGCGAGACTTCTTGAACTTTGATGGACTGGTTATGTCCGACGATATGATCATGCAAGCTATTCGAGACAAATGGTCTCTTGAAGAAGGCTGTCTCATGGCCTTGAACGCCGGCGTCGATCACCTGCTTGTATGCACCACTGCCGAGGAAACAAAATCCGTTCACAAATATTTGCTCAAGGCTTTGGAAGACGGCAGGCTCACTGAAGAACAAGTTCAAAAATCCATCCAACGAACCGACGCTCTCTTTCCCCGCAAACCCGCCAATGTTACCGATAAAGCGGAGCGATTGGAAAGCCTTAGCGCTGCGTTGCCGGAGTGGCGAACTTACATGTTCGATTATGCAAGCAAGGGTATCGCGCTTTTGCGTGGAGAATTACCTTCATTGAAAGGAAAGGAGTGGATTGTTTTAGCGCCGAGACAGGAGCGCTATCCACTAGAACTGGCGAAACATCTGTCTCAACATGTTGCTAAACATTTTCAGGGCAAGCAGCAAAGCGACCTCAAGATTACAGAAAGGCGCTATGTCTTGGACCCGACACATGATGAAATCGAGAGTCTGGGGGAATTGTGCCGCGGCAAGAACTGCATTTTGCTAACTTTCCGTGCTTGCAATAATCCGGGACAAGCAAATCTTTCTGAAAAGATTGAATCGTTAGCGGCTGAAACACTTCATCTAGCTTGCGATTCGCCGTTTGATGCGGCCATTGCAAAATCGGCCAAAAATTATCTTGCCACTTTCGATCCATCCGAACTGGCTATGGAAGCTGCCGCTTTTTTGTTGCTTGAAGAACGACAACCAGTGGGCGTTTGCCCGGTTGATCTCAATCTCCATGACAGAAAAGGTGCTCAAATTGGGAATATAGTATAGGTGTAAGTGCAATTGTCACTTACAATCAAACTTACTAGAACCTTTTGCGAGTTCAAAATTATGGGAATCGAGCAGAGAAAACAAGAATATTTGAGCAGGACCTTCGGTACGATCATAGTCTTTGCAGTACTAGGGGCAGGCGCTCTATTCGTAGCGACCCACTTCCTCACCCAAGCCGTAGAAGACGCACTTAAGCCAGACGCGTACAAGCCTTAAGTACCGTTACTTTTGTGTTGCGCGCTGCAACCGGTCTGCAATACCCTGCCATTCAGAAGCTGCTGGCACCGCTTCAATGAGAATGCGATCTGCTCCTGCTTGATCCAATGTCCGTAAAGTTGCATATAGGGCTTCGGCATAACGTTTTGGATTACTGGAAGCCTTCAACCAACGGTACGCTGAGCCCTTATTCGGCTGATTATCCGGCTGATTTTCGGGTTGATCGTCGAAGGCAAGTACGGCAAATTTTAAACCAGAGGAATTTTTGATGAGACTATGCAGTTCTTCTTGAGCCACTACATAGAGTGGCGTCTCCGGAGCATAGTGGCTTGGTAAATCTCCCGGGACATGTATGACTGGTTTCTCTTTTGGTGCCAAATCTGAAGCTGAAATTCCGAGTTGGGCAGCGATTTGATCGGCAGTAATCATGCCCGGTCTTAATATTTCCGGTTTGTTGCCGCTCAAATTTACGATTGTCGATTCAATGCCAACCTGGCATGGTCCGCCGTCAAGAACAATAGCGATAGATTCACCAAAATCGCTGGCTACATGCTCAGCTCTTGTTGGACTTAGCTTACCGAAGCGGTTTGCTGAAGGTGCAACGACGCCACCGCCAAATTCTTTTAGAAGAGCAAGTGCAATTGGATGACTTGGCACCCTTATGGCAACGGTGTCTTGTCCACCCGTTATGAAATTCTTTGCTTTTTCTGAACGAGGTAAAACTAGGGTGAGCGGACCGGGCCAAAAAGCATTGGCCAAAAGCAAAGCTTCCTTCGGGACATTAGAGCACCATTCCGAAATGGCTTCGGGACTGGGGAGATGCACGATTACGGGGTGATTGTTGGGGCGGCCTTTCGCTTCGTAGAGCTTTTTAACTGCTTCTTCGTTTTGGGCATCAGCGCCCAATCCGTAAACCGTTTCCGTTGGAAAAGCAACGAGATGTCCCTCTCTCAATAAGCTTGCGGCTCTTGTAATAGAGGTAGGGCTAACAGCCATGACACCTAAATTAGCTAATTTAGACAAGGGATGGACTCCGTAGATTGCGATCTGAGGCTCCTCGTAATGCCCCCCTTAATGCCCACGGATTGGCAGATTCAATTTGAACGGTGACCAATTCTCCAATTAAAGATTCATCGCCTTCGAAGTTCACAATTTTGTTGGTTCGCGTTCTTCCCATTAGCCGAGTAGCGCTTTTTTCGCTTCGCCCTTCCACTAAAATTTCAATACTCTTTCCTAAATAGCGTTTGTTGCGTCGATGCGAAACGTCAGAGACAACTTGGTTAAGGAACCGCAGGCGTTCAAATTTTTCCTCTTGGGGCAACTGCGCTTCCCAGTTTGCAGAGGGCGTATGCTGGCGTGGGGAGTAAGCCGCCGTATTGCAAGCATCAAAACAGATTTCTTCCACAAGAGAAACAGTGTTCATAAACTCTTGTTCCGTTTCACCTGGAAAACCAACGATTAGGTCGGAAGTGATTGCAGCATCCGGAAGACGATGGCGAATTTTCTCCACTTGTTTGCGGTAGAAATCGACGTTGTAGCCGCGAGCCATTCTTCTTAGGGTTCGGTCATCGCCGGCTTGAACTGGAATATGGAAGTATTCGCAAGCTGTTTCTACTTCTGCAACGGCATCTATAATTTCTTGTTGGAGATCGCGTGGATGTCCAGTAAGGAAACGCAAACGCTTGATACTATCTATGGTGCCTGCTCTGCGCAGTAGATCGCCCAGGTGAATTTTAGGATCGAGATCATGACCATATGCTGTAACGTTCTGTCCCAAGAACGTCACTTCCTTGTAGCCGGCTTCTCCCAGCTCTTTTACCTCTTGAGTGATTACATCAAGAGAGCGGCTCTTCTCTCTGCCTCTAACGTAAGGAACTATGCAATAAGTGCAGTTGTAATCGCAACCATAAATAATGGATACCCAGGCACTAATATCGCTTTGTCGAATAACAGGAATTTCGGGCAAATCTTCCGGCAATTCCTGAAAGACCTCAACGACAGGTTCCTTTGATTTCTGTGCTTTTAAAACCAACTCGGGAAGTCTATGAAGGTTGTGCGTGCCGAAGACGATATCTACATAAGGGGCACGTTCGACCAGATAGCTGCCGGCATCTTGGGCGACGCATCCACCCACGGCAATCATCGAATTCGGTCGAGCGTCTTTTATTTTTTTCCAGGCCCCTAGATAGCTATAAACCTTGTCCTCAGCGTTTTCGCGAATTGCACAAGTATTAAGGATCATCAGATCGGCAGACTTAAGGTTAGCAGTCTGGCTGTAGCCAATTTCATCCAGAAGACCGAGCATATGCTCGGTATCCGACTTGTTCATTTGGCAGCCGAAAGTTTCGATGTACACGCGCTTGACGGCATCGTCACCAGGCTTTGTTTCGCTCGGTTTGGCTGAGATGTTTAGCATGTTCTCTTTATAAGCATCTCTTTGCAGCTTATCTCTTTGCAGCTTTTAATTCTATCCTTTAGGAGAGTGGGGTCGCAAGAACCCGGCGCTAAACATGAAGTTATCTGCCCTGACGCCCCTTACGAGGATGTCATCACCATACTGTTCGACGGTCATCCTTTTAAGCGATAGAGCTTCGTCAAGCGTTCTGGGGAAAGAGCCAGCTACAACCTGAGTCGCTTCAGAATCGGCGAGAATTTTTGGAGCGAAGAACCAATTTACTTCGTCCACTAGATTTTCGTTCAAAAGTGAGGCAGCTAACTTCGCGCCGCCCTCACACAAGATTGTGTTGAGACCCATTTCAAAAAGGAATTCGAGAGCAGTCGCTAAACTCGGATACCCGTCTTTATCGTTAATTGGAACTACTCTGACGCCATTGGGATAATTGCTGGCTGGATCATTCACCAGATCATCCAAATGATTATTCAAATGTTCAGGAAAATGTTCGCGACGAAAAATGATTGTGCCATTTTCGTTATCCGTATTAAACATACGGAGATCATTTGGAAGTGCGGTGTTTCCTTCAATGACAACGCGCAAAGGATTGCGCCCTTTTTCTAAATCACGTACGTTCAATTGTGGATTATCCATTCGAGCGGTCGAGCTACCTATCATAACGCAATCGAATGTATTGCGAAGATGATGTACATAATGGCGCGCTTCTTCACCCGTAATCCAACGACTCTTTCCATTCCGGTCTGCGATTTTACCGTCTAAGGTTGAGGCGAGTTTTAAGCAAATCCAAGGGCGAGATCTTTTGATTCGACTGAGGAAGCCGCGATTAGTCCAGAGACTTTCTTCGCGGTAAATATCTGAAGTGACTTCTATTCCTGCTTTTTTAATCGCTTCGAAACCTTTTCCAGCGACAAGCGGATTTGGATCTATTGACGCGGCAACAACATGTTTGACACCAGATGCGATGACACGATTTACGCAGGGTGGTGTTTTCCCCTCATGACTGCACGGCTCGAGGCTGACGTAGAGTGTCCCGCCCGCTGCTCGTTCACCGGCCTCGTTTAACGCTATAACTTCAGCGTGATCTTCTCCTGCTCTGGCATGAAAACCTTCGCCAACTAATTTTCCGTCTGCATCTAAAACGACTGCGCCAACAACTGGATTCGGGCTCGTCCGTCCAGAACCTTTCAGGGCAAGATCGATGCACCGCCGCATCCATTGTTCGTGTATCGAAGTCTGGAGCACCACTCGTTTACCTGTGCAGATATTTATCGAGCCAGGTCTTAGCCTCTACAGGGTCACCTTGCTTATAAGACAGGTATGCCAGATGCTTGTAAATGACCGGATTGCTCCAATCAATTTTCACTGCTGTTTTAAAGGCCTCTTGTGCTGCAGACCATTCTTGCTTTCTTTCAAAGCAAAGACCGAGATTGTAGAAAGCCTCGTACATGTCCGGATTCCAATCCGCGGCCTTTTGATAGTTGGCTATAGCAAGCTCCCATTGACCTGACTTTTGGGCAGAAAAGGCTTTATAAAATGCCTCGCTGCTCTGGTGCTTTATATCTTGCCTTTCTACGAGCTTAAGAGGGTTGACATCATCTTGAGTCAATTCTGCCATTTCGCGAGTTCCCTCTAATGGAGCTGCGAATGTCGTTTGAACAGCTAAGAAAGTTACTATAAGAATTGCCAATATGACACTTGGTGTTCGCATAGAAGGCCCTTTTCAATACTCAGCGACAGATTATAGCGCTGTGGGAGGAAGTTCATGCGCTGAACGAATGTCCCGCGAAATATCGTTTATTTTGATCCCGGTGCTATGCCTAGCATTTCTAGAACTTTTGCCGATCGCGTGGCCTTACTACCGGCTTCTCCTTTTTTGATAGCGGGACCGAAAAAATCGACAGAAGTTTTTGCAGTTTTCGGTTTGGGATGAAGCATCTGTTCATAGCCATCTCTTATGCGGGTGGTTACAGAGGAATTTGGACCATAACTATCTGCTGCCAAACGATAAGCTCTTTGGTAATATGTTTTTGCTTCCTCTATGTTCTCTTGCATGTGATCTAATTCAGCAAGACATTGCAGCGCAGTAACCTGATCCGCTACGCTTGCACTCTTGTTTGCAAGAAGTTCATTGAAAGCATCACGAGCTTCAGGGATCATTTTAGCGGCGTAAAAAGAAGTGCCCGCATTCTTCAAGGAATTGCGATAAGTGCTATCAGTTGGACCAAGGCGCGCCAGTTGCAAGCGTGCAATTTCCAAGTATTCCGGACCAGCTGAACTCAACTTTCCGCAATCTTTATAAAGCTGAGCAAGGTAGACAAGTTCCTTTTCTTCTAAATCTGGCATGTTGTTGTTTTTGGCAAGTGTCGCTGCCTTGTGCGCATATTCACTAGCTTGGCTCACCTCTGGTGCAATTGAAGCTGCTTGTTCGTACAATTCAAGCATCGCACTGACTGGCGCGTGATCCTTCTCCCCTATCTCGCACGCTTTTGCTTTGAGTTCAAATGCTTTTTCTTTGTCACCTTTTGCTAAAGCTTCAACGGCTTCATTGCTATATTTAGTCCAGCTTCCTTGGGATTCATTCAGGTGAAGAGAAGGAAGCACTTCGTTTTCCGTGTTGATATTTGAATCATTTTTGGTTGCAGCTGTCGTGGTATCACCATGTTGTTCGAAGTGAAATGATTTTGGAAAGAGATAGCCGATGATTAGAATAGAAGTTGATATCACAGCTAATACCGGAATTGCAGTTGCAAATACCATCCTTTTGGTTTTGGACTGAGGCTCTCTTGTACCGGATTTCTTCAATTTGATCGGCGTTTTACCGGATTGAACTAACTGAAGATCGTGTTGTAGATCAGGCACGCTTTGATAGCGATCGGAGGGATCTTTTTGAAGCATGTTGTCGAGCAGGATTTCAAGCCCCTCACTTAAATCCAAAGTTGGAAATGCTTTACGAACTGGAATAGCTGGCTCGTTTATGTGCTTCAAAACAGTCTTGAGTGGATTTTCACTGCTGAACGGAGGCTTGCCGGTAACCATCTCATAGAGACAGCAGCCTAGAGAATAAATATCGGAACGAAAATCGAGTGGATTACCAGAGCACTGCTCTGGGCTCATGTAATTGGGACTTCCAAAAATGTCACCGGTTTGAGTGAGGTTTGAATCGTTAGCAGTCACTTTCGCTATGCCGAAATCCACGATTTTTACTGTTTCAGTGCCCTTTTCATCAACTACTACAATGGCATTGCTTGGTTTCAAATCTCGGTGGATTACGCCTTTCGAATGGGCGTAAGCAACACCATCGCAAACTTGCGAAAACAATCTGAGTGCGTGGGGTGTATCTAAATAGATTTGGTCTGAAAGCATGTCAGCAAGACTTTTACCATCTAAAAAGTCCATCAAGAAATAAGGTGTTCCGAATTGTGTGCGACCTTTTTCATGAATGCGAACGAGATTAGGATGGCTCAGTAGTTTGGCCGATTCTGCTTCCTGCTCAAATCGTTTAATCGCATTGGGGTCTCTAACGAATTCAGGGTGTAATACCTTGGCGGCAAAAAGGTCTTTTGTTATTTCGTTTTCTACTTTATAGACGGTTCCGACTCCTCCTTGACCGAGTGTTGAGAGAATCATGAAATTATTTGCCAGCCGGGCATTTGCGACAACATCTATAGATGGCGCGGTGGCAGGAACAGCAGCAACAGGTCTTTGTATTCCGATTTCGCAATTACAACGAGCCTCAGAAAAAAGCCACCCAGTAAGTGATCCCTTCGAAGTCTTTACAACCGACTTGCCACAGATTGCGCAGATCTCTTTTGTTTCTTTGTTAGGAGACGGTTCCGGGTCCATTGCTTTTTTGTCGTTCTGTTTGGTTGTTGATTATTCTGGGACATTATGCCATGACGTATGTGATTCCTTATTTGGATCCGACTGGCTCTATTACATAGGTTTCTAGAAATTTTTTGGATCGGACGTTTGCAACAAAAGTGGGCGAGGCACCTTCCATCATTGGCTCAGGAGGGGTTTTAATTTTGAGGTGCAGATTTTCCTGGAGATCAGCGGTGATTTTTTCAACCGTCGGTGACTCAGGTCCGAAGCTTTGCACAGCCAGATCCAGTGCTTTCTTGAAATATTCTTTGGCTTTAGTGACATTGTGAACCATGAATTCTAGTCTGCCAAAATAGCGATATGCTGTGACTTTGTCTTCTGTTGTGCATTTATCGTTTCTTAGTAGTTCAGTAAATGTAGCCTTGGCTTCGTTATACATATTGGCTTTATAAAAAGCGTGACCGGCGGATCTGAGTGCGGATTCGTAACCACCGTTGTCTGCACCGAACCTCTCTCTTTTTAAATGGGCAAGTTCCAAATATTGGCGGCCTGCTTCATCAAATTTTTTGTAGTACTCAAGAATCATTCCCCTGTATCCAAGCTCTTTTTCATAACGATCTGCCAAATTATTCTTTTTAGCTAAAGCAGCGGCCTTCAAGGAGTAATAGCTAGACAAGTCCACGTTCGGCGCAATACCGGCAGCTTGCTCATAAAGTTCAAGAAGATCATCCACAGGCGCATTGTCACGCTCACCTGCTTCAATTGCTTTCACTCTTAACTTATAGGCTTCTAGTCTGTCGTTGTTCAACATCGCGTCATATGCAAGCCGAGTATATTTAGACCAGCTTGTGGCATTGTGAGACCTAAAAGCTGGCAACATGTCCAGTGTCCAGGCGCTTACGACTTTTGAACTGGGTGTTCCTGGCTTGTGTTGATCTTGCGATAACAGTGGAGAACTATTGTCGTTGAAAAAAAATATGGCAAGAAGGGTGGTAGCTAATATCACGAACGCACCGCTCGCTATCACTACCAACATACGCCGATTGTCTTGATCCCCATTGAGAGTTTGCAAGTAACTCTTAACTGGTATTTGAACCGGTAATTGACCAGATCGGATCTGCAGAACATCGCGTTGAATTTCAGAAATTGTTTGGTATCTCTCGTCTGGATTTTTGACGAGCATTCGATCGATTAGATGTTCGAGACCTTCGCTTAGATCCAGATTTGGAGAAGCCTTGCGAATAGGAATGTGAGGTTCATTTATTTGTTTGAGGACCGTTTTTATGGGATTTTCAGCAGCAAAAGGTGCACTGCCAGTTACCATTTCGAAAAAGCAACATCCCAGCGAGTAGATGTCGGACCGTGAGTCAATTGAATTTCCCTGGCACTGTTCAGGACTCATATAGTTTGGACTGCCGAATATTTCTCCTGTATTGGTTATGTTTGTATCTTGCGAGCTGATTTTTGCAATGCCGAAATCAACTATTTTTACTACCTCACTTCCACCAACACCTTTTACGATGATGATATTGCTTGGTTTGAGATCACGATGCACCAATCCTTTGGAATGTGCATGGCCAACGCCATCACATATTTGCAAAAACCAATTCAGAGCATGTGGTTCGTCGATATAAATTTGCTCGGATAAGATGGTTGCGAGGTTTTTTCCGTCTAGATGCTCCATGAGGAAATAAGGCGTTCCGAAAACAGTTTTTCCCTTTTCAAAGATTTTCACGAGGTTGCGATGGTCGCATAATTTGGCAGAATCGATTTCTCGCTCGAATCTCTTCAAGGCAGATGGATCGCGCATGTATTGCGCGTGCAGTACTTTCGCTGCAAATATTTCTTTCGTTGTTTCGCTTTGGACTTTATAGACTGTGCCTACTTGTCCTTGTCCTAGTGTCGAGAGAATAACCAGATCGCCGGCTAGGCGGGGATTCGAGGGATCTATGTGATCTGTAACGGGCGTGATAGCTTTTGGAGCAGGAGTTTCCCTACTAATCTGGCAATTGCAGCGTGCTGCCGAAAAGACCCAGGCTGTAATTGAACCTTTGGCAGTTTTGGCAATAGGCTTTACACAAAGAGGACAAACCTCTTTGGTTTCAGGGAGATTTGATTTATCCCTATCAAGTGCCATGACATTACGGGGTGCGGAGATATAAGCCTATATTCCCGCTCCAGTGGGCAAGAATAACCTAAATGTTCAAGAATAGCCTTATACGGTCAACCATGGCAAAGTGAACCAAAACGTGGAACCTGAGCCCAATTCGCTTTGCACACCTATATCGCCCTTATGCTGTTGAACTATTGCCTTTGAAATGGCCAAACCCAAACCAGTGCCGCCTTTTATACGATCATCGTCGATACTCACCTGTTTGAAACGATCGAATATTTTCTCTTGATCCACTGCAGAAATGCCGGGGCCGCGGTCTACAACCATTAGTTTGACGAACTTATCGTTCGACTCGGTTTTAACAGTAATTTTTTCGTTGGGCGGAGAAAATTTCAAACTGTTTGACAAAAGGTTTACGAGAACTTGCACGATATATTCAGCATCTGCCATCACATAGATATTTTCAAATTGACCAGATACTTCAATAGTGATTTGCTTTTTTTCCGCTAGAGACTGAACGGATTGAATGGCACCATCAATAATTTCTTTGCAGCTAACAACGTTAAAGGACATTTGCATCTGTCCGGCTTCCAGTTTATCCACATGCAAAAGACGATTGATCATATTGATTAGCCGTGTCGCATCAGCTTCTGTAGAGCGGGCTCGATCCTTCATCACTTCTGGATTTCGATCATATCTTCCGTCTGCAACACTGGCCAGAAAAAATTGAATTGAGGATAAAGGCGTTCGAAGGTCGTGACTGATCATGGAAACGAATTCTTTCTTCATTCTTTCCACTTCATGGCGTGTGGTTACATCTTCCACCAGCACAAGGAGCTTGGGTTCGGATTGAGAAGCAAAAGGGCGAATTACAACCTCGGCTGGAAATTGAGAACTGTCAGCTCTAATTGCAATCACTTCTTTTGGTTGCACGTTTTCTTCAATGGCAAGGTTGAGAGAAAAGACTTTACGAAACTCCTTAGCAAACAGGTGGGCAATCTTGCGGTCCGTAAAGTGGGAGTAATCACAGTTGAACAAAACCAAGCTGTGTGGGTTTGCTGCTTCAACCACGCCGCTGCTGCCGGCGATAAGCAATCCCAGGGGCAGAGCGTCAATGAGAGTACGAATACGTCGTTGACTGATCTCGAATTGTTCTTCCGCTGCCTTTAGACGAGCGGAAAGATTGTCAGACCGTTCTTTCATTGCTGCTAGTAATGTTGCAACCCATCGTTGGCATTTTAACATCTAAGGGTAATATCTTGACCAAGCCGCAATCAGAAGGTATGTTGTAGTTGCCAAACCGGCAAGGGATATTTTATGAAGAGTACGTTTGCATTCCATCGACAGTGAGTCACGAAGCCTAAACGGTTGAGCCGTTTCTTTGTGAATACATCATCACTGTGAGGATTGTCGAATGCTTGCCTCTATATTTTTCCGAGGATGCGTCCTCGGATTCTCAATTGCTGCGCCCGTGGGACCAATTGGAGTCCTTTGTATTAATCGAACCCTGACACGCGGGGCGTTAATTGGTTTCGCTTCGGGACTAGGAGCTGCCTGTGCCGATGCCGTATATGGTGCTCTTGCTGTTTCAGGTTTGACCGCTGTCACTAGCTTGTTTGCCAGTGCAGTTTTGATAATGCGAATTTTGGGCGGGATTTATTTGCTTTGGTTGGCATACTCAATTTGGATGAACCCACCGCAAGTTAAAGAGCCCTCTGCAACTGCTACTGAATCAACAATTGCGGGTGCCTTTGCTTCTACTTTCGGTCTAACACTTACGAATCCAATGACTATATTGTCCTTCGCTGCGATTGTTTCTGCTATCGGAATAAATGCCGGCAAAGAATTATCTTCTGCATTATTTCTAATTGCAGGAGTCTTTGTCGGTTCAGCGTTGTGGTGGCTGATTTTAAGTGGATTAATTGGTATGGTGGCAAAACGACTGAGTGGGCGTATGCTTTCTTGCATCAATCGCATATCCGCTGCCATGATTGGTTGCTTTGCGTGTTGGGCGCTGGTTGGCTCGTTTTGAATGCCTATGAACTCAGCTAAGCTACTTCAATTTGTCGAACATCGTTTACGCATTGACTGAGAATCGAAAATATTTGGTCGATCCAATCCAGATGTTCCGGTTTCATCAAACATGAGCGCAGGCATGTCATTTTATCTTGATCCCACTCAATCCCTGTGAAATTGGGTTCCAACAATTTGCGGGGCAGATTTGCAAGAGCAAGGTGAAGATTGCGTTCAGCGGCGAGTTTGAATATGCGCTGCGATAGTTTTGAGCACTCACTCGCTTTTGCAGCCCTGGGTGCATAAATGACTATATCCAATTCCGGTGCAAAAGGCGTTAGAAAACGATCGTCTTTCTTGAGTAAAGCATGCAATTTGATAGCCGCTTCACGAGATTTTTCAAGATTAGTTGCAAATGCCCCGCCTTTTACTAGAGGAAGAAGTTTCTGAGTAGCCCAAAGTGCCGCAGCTGCTGATCCTGGACGAGAGCATTCAAGGCTTATTTCACCAAGATGGAGTTCATCTGAGCTGAAATATGTATAGGGGGAATCGTGCTTATAAATTGCACCGACACTCGGGTCTTTAAAGAGAACGCAACCACAACCATAAGGTTGCAATCCGTGTTTATGAGGATCTACAACAATTGAATCGGCTTTTGATACCTCACTGAAACTAGCTGCTGCATGTTTATCCAGATTTTGAACAAGCACGAAATAGCCTCCATAAGCTGAATCGACATGGATGCGAAAACCATACTTATCTTTGAGTTTCAATATTTCCGGTAATGGATCGACTGAACCTGTTGCAGTAGTTCCCAATGTGACTACAACCGTTCCGATATTCTTTTCTTTAAGAACGGTTTCTAAAGCAGCAATGTCCATTCTTCCTAAATGGTCCGTTTCAATAGATTTGTAGGGAATCTGCAGAACCCCACAGATTCTTTCGTGTGTGTAGTGTGCTTGTTCAGAAGCAACTATCGTTTTATCTGGGTGCAACTGGTTTGCAACCCATAGCGCTTCCAAATTTGCCATTGTGCCACCACTCGTTAGGTGCGCGAGATGTTTTTCCCAACCATACATTTTTGCAATTTCAGCAACAGCTTCTTTTTCTAATCGAGAAGATGCTCGTCCGCCATCAAGAGCATGATTATTGGGATTTATTGACAGCGACAGCATGTAGGCAAGTCGCGCTACCGGATGCGGTGGCTTCAACATTTGACCGGCATACAACGGGTGATGGTATGGAAAGTTGTCCTGCATCTGCACTGCCAACTGGCGCATAACATTTCCGAGCGCTTCAGAATCAAAAATTGATTTATGCTCGGGAAGATCATCAAAGCCTTCCGCCAGAATCTTTAAAGATTCATCGAGAATTTGCAGTGCGCTGGTATCTACGGACTCGACGGACATTAATCGTCTCCTAAAAAGCGAATGCAAACGGCCAAAGCCAGGAAGGATAGCCAATGATACAGGAATTTGGCGGAAAGAGCATGCTAGCTATTTTATTTCCTCGCTCCATCCCAAAATAGATCGACTGCTCCATCAACCATTTTTCGTCTTTTGGGATCGTCTAGTACTTCCACTTCTCTTTTAACCGCTTTGTAGTTATTGGGATAAATAAATAGCTGCGTAGAAACTTCCTTCTCTTCGATACGGCGAGTATGTAAAAAGCGTTCTTTGCCTGGAATTGTATTGAACACATTTAGCTTTTCGACCACTTTATCAAATTCCAGAGGAGCACCATTCGACTGCGGTGCACCGATTGATTTTTGCATTATGTGCGCCGCTTCCACTGGAACAAAAGGATTTTGCAGTTCAACATAGGTACCGTTCGTCACTCTATCTGTTGGTGAAATAATACCTTTGGTGAGATGTTTACCAACTACTTTATACAATTTTGCTGGCCGCCCTAGAATAACGACGCTTCGTGCAGGCTTGATTGCGATGTTGTATCGATCCCAGTCTATGCCTGAATAGTTCATCTCAGGGACGTGTTTTAGCCAATCTGCCAAGTTCATTTTAAGAACGCGCTTATTGGCGTCATTGCAAAACATGACTTCCCAATTGGGAGCCTTAGCTACTATATAGGCGCTTGATTCCTCTATATCTATTCTCAATGCCTTCGGCGTGACAGTGGTCTTAGTTGCTCCGATCAGGTCGCCACTTTGCCGCATTACTAATGCCTTTTGTAATTCATCTTGTTTAGCGAATGTCGCTGTGCAAGAGAAATTAGAAGCAAAGGCAAATGTTAGGGCAACGAGCAATAATCGAAAAAGAACAATCAATTTTGCATTTATCAAGTTTGTATTTAGCGAGCCGGCGCGAATATTAATTGCCACTGTCGGGATCAGGAGCAATTGTTTCTACGCCTTTGCCTTTTCGTTCTAAGTTAGAAGCTTTCTCCACGCATTTGTCTGCCGTCTTTTGAATTTTCTCGCGATCTTTCTCCGGTAAATTCGGAGCAAGCGATAGATAAGCCTTGTACTGCGCGGATGCTTCTCTCAATTTAGAAGGGCTCTTTGAATAGTACTTGCGCAATGCTTCAGCGAGTCCGTAGTGCGCATCAGGTAAGCGCGGATTCATATAAGCCGCATTTCGATAATTATCGATGCCGCTTGCGTATTGTTTCCGTTTGGAAAGGTCGGCTGCAAGATTCAAACTGCGCTGCGCATCGCCCCTTGCTTTTGAAACTTGCTGTAAACCTCGTTTTGCTCTTGCTTCGTTTCCTGGCATCGTTGAGGCCTTTCTATATCCTGCTTGTGCGCTGTCGAGATCGTGAATCATCAAGCTGAGATCCGAGACTGCAAACAGTTGTTTAGGATCATTTTGATTGGCTATCACTTGCTGCATTGCTTGAGTAGCTTCTTGGTATCTGAATTGAGCAAGCAAAGCTTCCGAATAAGCAATGCGCTCTGCATCATTGGTTGGAGGTGGGAGCTTGCTTAGATCTATTTGCTGCCCCGACATTGCTCGGAATTTTGCATCAGCTAAACGCAATTCCAAATCATTAGGATTGAGCCTTATTGCATTTTGGATCACTGCTTCAGCATCTTCGTAATTGTTGTTTGCAAAGTAAGCGCCACTAGCTTCCTTTTGTGACTTCAACAAGTACGCGCGGGTCAGACCCTTAACTGCTTCAACGTCGCCTGGTTGAAGTTGCAGCGCAGTGTTGTATTCCTTAATGGCATCGTCATTCTTCTCGAGTCTAAGAGCAGTATCAGCAACGCGCCTATGTAAAGCCTCACTATTCGGATTGAGTGCCAGGCCTGAACGCAGATCGGCCATCGACATTTCGAGATCACCGCGCTCATCGTATATATCTGCAATCTTCAGATAAGCATCTGAATTTTCAGCTTTGATGTTAACTGCCTTCATGTATTCGCTTAGTGAAGCGACAGTGTTTCCTTGCAAACGATACGCGTCACCAAGAGCAATATGAATAGGTGCGCTATTTCTGTTGAGCGACAATGCGGTATTTAATTCGTTAATGGCTTCATCAACTTTGCCTTGAGCTAAGTAAACACGACCCAATCCATAGTGTGCAGAAGCATCAGATGATCGCAGCGAAATTGCTTGTTTTAGATCTTGTTCGGCAGAAGGATAATTTCCCTGGTCTACATAAGCTAAACCGCGGCGTGTGTATGCAACACCAAATTTTGGATCGCCTTCGATTGCTTTACTGTAATTTTGAATGGCTTCGTTTAAATTTCCCTCTTCCTTTTTGATCATCCCAAGCACCATATGGGCTTCGGGCATGCCTGGATCTTGTTGCAATGCCGATTGGCAATCTTGTTCAGCTGAATTTAAGATGCTGTCGCGCTGTCTGATAACAGTCATGTTTGATGTTTGAAGGCGGCTCAACTTAACAAAAGCTTTGCCGACATGGGCAAGTGGATCTTTTGGTTTTAACTTAATTGCTTTATCAAATTGCTGGTCGGCACCATCAAGTTTGTATTGCAGTGCTAACGCAAATCCGAGGCCACCAATTGCAGGTACATCTTTAGCATTTTTCTTGAGCGCTTTTCTGAAGTCAGCTGTTGCTTCCTCGTAGTTGCCGACAAGCAGAGCTCTTTCTCCTGCTGCCGTATCGATTGAGACATTGCCATGAAACAATTTGAACGCCGTATCGTTTTTTCTGCCTTTTGTAGTTACTGCAAATGAAGAATTGCCAATCAGTAATGTCAGTGCAAGCGAAACACCAAGACCGAGCCGAATGCTACTTAGACCAAAACGCATTAAAAAACCTCCGGATAATTCAGAGCATGATAGCAACAAGGGGAAAAGAGTAAATTTACTGCTAGAAACCAAGTGAGATCTCGCGGAAGTCAAGCGAGCGCTGGTTAATCGTGTTACTATTTAGACACCCTTCCCCGCTTTTAGTGGTTGTGTGTCAAAGCACCGCGTTCCAAGAGTTTTAATTGCTGACGTTGCCGAAGCTGTCGAAAGACTTCGTGCAGTGCTTGATGGCCATTATGAAGTGATTGAAACTCTCAACTATGATGATGCGCTGTCCCGAATTAAAAATGAGGAGCTAGATTTAGTCATTGTCGGGGACTGTTTTGACGAATCACGCATGTTTGAACTGCTGGGAACGGTCAAGATGGAGATGAAAATGCTCCATTTACCATTTATATGTTTCCGTCATTTACATTCCAGATGGTCGCCAGCAACAGACCAGGGCATTCGCATGACAGCGGAAATGATGGGAGCCTGTAAATTTATTGAAGATGCACACAAGTTATCCGATGAAGAGATACGACACGCCGTAGCGGAATGCATTTCCGTGAACCAAGTCGGCGCTGCGGCTCAATAATTTCTTGTGTGATATTGACGACAATTAATTCATGTATTGCCACGTCTTTTAGAAGTCAACGCTATGCTTTTGAATTCGCTTTGTATTTCGCTGGCTTTTAGACTGGCGTAGAACTGGCATTTAATTTAAAAGGACTTGAGGGGACGTGATGAAACTGAAAGACAAGGTTGTTGTTGTCGTAGGCGGCAGTTCCGGCATTGGCTTAGGTATCGCCCAGGAAGCACACAAAGAAGGCGCAACTGTTGTGTTGTTGGCACGTACTAAGGGAAAACTGTCGGCAGCAGAGCATTCCTTTTCGGAACGGGCTAAGTCTTACGCCCTAGACATTGCTGATGAAGCGTCCGTCAAAAAGGTTTTTGAATCCGTCGGTCCATTCGATCATCTTGCCATCACTGCCGGTCAGGTTTATATGAGCGCCGTGCGTGACGGTGACACAAAAACCCTGAAGGCAATTTTTGATAGTCGTTTTTGGGGCACATACTTTGCGGTACGGCATGCCCTTCCAAGAATCAACCGCAACGGCTCAATTACACTTATGTCTGGCACGCTCTCGCGCCGCCCTGCTCCTGGCACAACAATGCTAGCGGCATCAGTAGGAGCAATAGAAGCATTTGCTAGAGCCCTCGCCGTCGAAATTGCGCCAATCCGTGTGAATACCTTGCGGCCCGGATTAATAGACACTCCATTGCTAGATGCCATGTTTGGCAATCAGCCCCGAGAAGAAGGTGCAAAAACCATGGTGCAAGCAAACATCATCAAGCGCATGGGCACCATCGAAGAAGTCGGTCAAACGGCGATATTGCTCATGACTAACGAATTCATTACTGGCACCATACTCGATATCGATGGTGGCCGTTTGATCAATTAATTGCGAATAAGTGCGCGATTAAATGAGCGCTTAAATGAGCGTACGAATAAGCGAATGAAATCGAAGATTTAACCGAAAAAGGTCTCGGCTACCTTCATGATGCTCATGTCCAGTGTCTTTAGCTTGTCCACTGCTTTTTCGAGTGGAACATCAATTATTTCATTACCGGTTAAAGAGACCATGCGCCCGTACTTCTTTTCGTGAACAAGGTCTGTGGCCTTGCAACCGAATCTGGTGGCAAGTACACGATCGAAAGCACTTGGTGAGCCACCTCGTTGAATATGGCCTAAAACGGAGGCTCTTGTTTCATAACCTGTAAGCCGCTCAATTATTTTGGCGAGTTGCTCGCCGATACCGCCAAGTTTTGCATGGCCTGTATCCATTTCTATCTCTTTAAGAGTCGCAGAATCACCAAGCCGTGCACCTTCTGCCACAACAACTATGGAAAAATCTCGTCCGCGCGCGTGCCGTTTTTTAATGGTGGCAACGACATCATCTATATCAATTGGTTTTTCGGGAACGAGAATATAGTCAGCACCACCGGCGATGCCACCATAGCAAGCAATCCATCCGGTATGCCGTCCCATTACTTCGCAAACTAGAACGCGATTGTGCGATTCGGCTGTTGTGTGCAAGCGGTCCAGCGCATCTGCAACGATGTTTACAGCTGTATCGAATCCAAAAGTAAAATCCGTAGCACTGACGTCATTGTCAATTGTCTTGGGGATGACCACAACATTCAAGCCGTGTTGTGTGTGCATTTTGTGGGCAATGGAGCAGGTGTCCTCTCCACCAACCGCAACAAGTGCGTCCAGAGTGTTCTTCTTTATAGACTCCATAACGCGCTCCGGGCCTCGTTCCAGTTTGAACGGGTTGGTGCGTGAAGTGCGTAAGATTGTGCCCCCGCGTTGAATGAGTCCGCTTGTACCTTGCAGTGTAAGAGGCATCACTATGTTTTCAACGGGACCACGCCACCCTTCTAAATAGCCAACTACTTCCGAGCTATGACGCCTGATACTCTGCCTGACAATGGCTCGAATAACTGCATTTAGTCCCGGACAATCGCCACCACCGGTCAGAATTCCTAATCGCATAAAACCCTTTGTGCCTCAGGGAGAAATCAAACTGCAAACAATTTTGCCGGCATGCCAAGAGATCCTCTCTTCAAAAACATGCGTGCTAAGTATACTTGGCACTCCCAATGATTTAAGTTTCTGAAAACTTTCCGGATCTATTCAATATATTGAATTAGAGTTGTTAACTGTCTGCTTTGAAGCAATCGCACAGAACGCGAGGGAGTATCAGGTGAACCTATACGAATATGAGGCCAAACAAATTTTTTCGGAATTCGGCATTCCAGTGCCGCCTTCAGTGCGCATTACGAAAATAGAAGAGCTTAGCAAGGTACATTTTGGTTACCCACTAACTTTAAAATGCCAAGTTCTTTCAGGCGGACGTGGCAAAGCGGGTGGCATCAAATTTCCGAAGAGTCTAAATGAAGGCAAGGAGATTGCGAAAGACTTGCTCAAGTTGGAAATTGGCGGTTCAAAAACGCAAAGTCTTCTTGTGGAACCGAGGGTTAATATCGCTCAGGAACTTTATCTCGCCGTCACGTTGGATCGCAATAAAGGACCTATCTTCATTGCTAGTGCTGAAGGCGGAATTGAAATAGAGTCTTCACACAACGTTTTAACCATGCCCATTCCGTATCCCTATCATCCATTCGTTGGACGCGAATTAGCAGAAAAACTGCAGTTGAAAGGACAAGCTCTCGTTAAAGTTGCAGACATAGCCAACAAGCTTTACAAGGTATTTGAAGCTCGCGATCTTGATCTCGCTGAAATCAACCCACTCATCATTACTGATGGCGGAGATGTTCTTGCTCTAGATGGAAAGATCATCGTCAATGATGATTCGATTGATCGTCAAAAATCATTTGCAGGCTGGCAAGAAAAACACCTCGACGAACTCACACAAAGAGAGCGTCGCGCCAAACTTACTGGTTTGAATTTGGTTGAACTGGACGGAAACATCGGCATCCTTTGCAATGGTGCCGGTCTGACGATGGCAACCATGGATATGGTGAAATCATTCGGCGGAAAACCAGCCAACTTCCTTGATGTTGGCGGTGGCTCCGATCAAGACAAGACTCTTGCTGCTCTGGATATCGTCAATGAGAATCCGGATGTGAAAGTGATTCTTCTCAATATTCTCGGTGGCATAACTGCATGTGATGAAGTTGCAAACGCACTCGTTAAATTCATCAAGCGGAATCCGAACCGCACTCTTGTCGTTCGCCTGCGCGGCAACAACCAAGATCTGGCTGAAAAAATCTTAGCGGACTCGGGTTTGAAACTTATCCCTGGTTTGGAAGATGCTGTTACCGAGGCGGTAAAGAAGTCCAAAACGGCGGCTTGAACGCACAAAGAAAATGCGTTTCTAACCCACGAATTTAAGGAGAATAAGCTGTGATACTGGTCAATAAAGACACCAAAGTAATTGTGCAAGGCGCCACCGGCAAGATGGGCGGAACGCACACAAAACGGATGTTGGACTACGGCACTAAATTAGTGGCCGGTGTAACACCAGGCAGAGGGGGCGAAAAAGCCCATGGATTACCGGTTTATGACACGATGGCGGAAGCGGTCCGCGAAACGGGTGCCGAAACATCCGTGATTTTCGTTCCGCCTTATTTGGCTCTCGATGCCGGAATTGAAGCTCTTAATGCTGGAATTAAGTTGCTCGTTGTGATTACAGAAGGCATTCCGCCCCAAGATACGGCCAAGTTAGTTCACTACGTCAATGAAAAGAATGCCTATCTTATCGGACCTAATTGCCCAGGAATCATCACTCCGGGTGAGTGTCTCATCGGCATTTTGCCTGGTTCGATTTTCAAATCGGGTCCGGTTGCGATGATAAGCAAAAGCGGAACGCTCACCTATGAAATTGCCCTCGCCTTGAGCGATGCCGGTCTGGGACAGTCAACTTGCGTTGGTATCGGCGGTGACCCTATTAAGGGCCTCGATTATCAAACGCTTCTCACACTTTTCGATAAAGACCCCGCAACGCAAGCCATAGTTCTTATTGGTGAAATCGGAGGTAACGCGGAGGAGGAAGCGGCTGAGTTCATTAAAGCCAACATCAAGAAGCCTGTCGTTGCTTTTATAGCCGGTCAGACCGCCCCTCCAGGGAAACGGATGGGTCACGCAGGAGCGATCGTTTCCGGCGGAAAAGGCACTGCCCAGTCGAAAATCGAAGCGCTCGCAGCAGCGAACGTACAGGTAGCGTCCACCCCTGCTGAAGTGGCCAAAACGGTTGGCGAAAAACTAAAACAACTAACGAAGGCTTAAAATTGGGCTAAATGTTAAGCTCTTTATAGAAGAACTTTTTTGGGGTATTCTGGTAAAGGAAGCTTAGTTCGGTTTTGGACGGGCTTTTGTATAAGTCCGCGGAGAGACGCATCTTAATGGATTCAGGAAGTAACGTCCTATCGCAAGGCGAAAATGACAAACCAGTGCGTGCTTTAGTGCTACCAGGCGGTGGCGGTCGCGGTGCATACCAAGTTGGCGTCGCCAAAGCCTTGAAAGAGTACGGTATAACTTTTGAGTATGCGTTTGGTACCAGCATTGGTGGCCTCAATGCAGCCATGATTGCTCAAGGCGAGCTCGAAAAGTTGGAAGAACTATGGAGCACCATGAGAGCGCACGATATTTATCGTATGCCTTCAGCTCCACAGCTTGGAAGACTGATCATGGGTCACCATCTTGGTTTATTGGACACTTCTCCTCTAGAAGAATTGCTTCGCAAGCACCTTAATCTACATAAATTAAAAGCAAGCCGAACCAAAGTAGGTTTGTGTACAACCGATCTATGCAGTCTCCAAACCAACATGATTTCGATCGACGAAGTTGTTTCCAGCAACGAAATGATTGACCTCTTGATGGCGACTTCGGCTTTGCCAATTGCATTTCCACCCAGGCATATACATGGGTCCGGTTTGTGGATGGATGGTGGTTTGGTTCGCAATACTCCGCTGCAAGCTGCGCTTGATCACGGCGTCGATGAAATTTACATGGTTCTTTTGCATCCGGAAAAGATAAATGTTTGCCCTGCCAATCTTTTTGAAATTATCGCCCGCTTATTGGATGTTGTTTTGGATGCGTCGGCTCGCAAAGAATTGCAAAATGCTGAGCTCTATAATCGGCTTGCTATGCGGGGCGACAGCGAATCCGCCGGGCGAAAAGTCGTTAAAATCAAAGTTTTCCAACCACGCAGTCCTGTCAATTCATCGTTACTAGACATCGATCCTGTCCGCTCAAAACGCCTGATTAATCAAGGCTATGAAGAAGCGAAGGATCAATTGCTCGATTATCGCCGCGCCGAAGCAGCTGTTGGCGACATCGAAAACCCATTACCGACCGCAAAAGCTAGCTAAGCTTTTTGACCGTAAACGTCTGCTGGATGGCTTCAAGCGCATCCGGGAACATTAGCATCCTCTGCTAAGTCCGTTTGAATGTGAAACCCAAAACTATAGGAGGCGTTATGCGCAGTTTTTACGCTACATTGATGTTAGCTCTGACACTATCATTTGTGTCTATTCCGTCCTATGCGGATACCTTAAACGCTAAGGAAGGCGGTGTCGATCAGAATTCTGCCGCGCAGGGAAATTCGAGCCGCCAGGGTGGATCAGAGAACAGTAAGAGTTCTGAAATTGATGCTAGCAAAAACTCCAGTTCAATGAACGGTTCAGCTGCCGGTTCTATGGGGAGCAGTGAATCAAATCCATTTGGAAATGTTATGAATACTCAGCGCGGGATTGCAAATCCAGTAATTAAGACTGCTCCAGAAAGTAGCTACGTGAAAAGTACACCGGAACCTTCTAACTATGTGAAAAGCACACCGCAAGCTTCTAACTACGTAAAGAGCGATGGTACCGCAATGAGTACGCCAGCGCCAAAATCATCGAAAGTTGGAACGAAAGCAGTACCGAAAAAGAAAGCAACTCCCGTTACTCGTAACTGGCGTTGATCAAAAAATTTAGCAAGCCAATTTGGCAATCGGCTTTCAAGTAATGGTGCTCCTTTGAAGGGGCACCATATTTGGTGCTAATTTATCTGTCTGACTAAAAACAGGATAAAATTGAAAAAGCGTCAAGGGAAAAAGCACGACAATATGCCCGAAAAATCTCCAAGGGCTATACAGAAGCGCAATTAAAGGGTGCTCGAAACTAGCCTTTTTATAATCCTATCGGGTAAAATCCGGTGTAGTTAACAGTGGTTGCTGCTCGAGGAGGGCTGTGACGCATGAAATTGAAGGTGTATATTTTGGCGCTGACCCTGATTGCGTCTTGCAGTCTCATTATGTCCAAAGACGTGTATGCGGCACTTACCACCAGGGCATTTATAGCTGAGATTAATCTGAAGAACCAGATGACAGACGGCAAAGAGATGCTAAAAACTCTTATTGCTTCAGCTGATTCAGTCCAAGATTATTATTGCGATTGTACGCTCGTAAATTTCAAAGGCAAAAAACCTGTCGAAACAGGCGCCAGATTTTATTATATGAAGCCGTCGCAAGTTCGGGTTGAAGTTGTGAGCAGTGACTACCGAAATGGCTCAATAGTTGTGCGCGGCAACGACAAAATTCGTGGTGTTGGCGGAGGGCTGTTGAAATCTCTCAAGATGAATCTAGACGACGATTCGCGCATGCTGAAACTACCCAATGGTTACTGCGTAGTGCGGACCGATTTTCCTTCGCTTTATGCGGATGTGAAAAAATCCGTTGCGAATGGATCTCAATGCCGGACGACTTCAGCACCTACTGAAGTAATCACGGCAGACGGCACACAGAAACTTTTGGTGTTTGAAGTATTTGATAAGTCGAACTCAGATGAAATAATGCTGCATCGTATCTTGATAGATCCAAAAAATAAGTTGCCTATTGAATGGGGTGTGTTTAAAGAAGGCAAACTGGTGACGACGAATTATTTCAGAAATCTGGCAGTCAATCAGGGAGTTCCGCCGGAGAAATTTCAACTCTGATTGTTCGCTTAATTTGCATAAATCGCTCACATAATATGAGGATACGGACCGCATGAAGAAGTACATTTTGCTTTTAGTTTCAATTGCTGTGATAATGCTCGCCAAAAAAGCAGCAGTGCAGGCAAATGAAACTATTGCCAATGAGACTATTGCTAATGTGCAAAATCGGTCTGCACTCACGAGTTCAAAAAACTCAAAAAATTTGAAAAGTTCATCTGCACGTGAACAGCGCACTCTCACTCTAGATGATGTGCGAGATACCGGCCTTACCTTGCAGCAAATCAAAGACGAAGCCGTACATATCTATATGGAATCAGCTAGAAAGCCAGTGGCCCCAGATGCTGATCCTAAATTGCCTGAGCCACGAGTTCTTGTCGCCAAAGATTTTCCGATTGATAAATCATGCTTGCCTGTTCGACGAGAATGGATTGCATTTTTTGTAAGTTCTATGGAGCCGATCGTTCACCTACTTGTGGAAGACATAAATGCTGTCGAAAGAGATACAAAGAAACTAGTATTGCCAAATGGCGATGAGGCCAAAGCATCTGAAGATTGGCAAGAATGGTCCCAAGCGATTAAAGACTTGAATGCTGATCTCGACAAAATGACAGATATCCTGAATTCCGACAAGATGAATAACAAATCAATTGGTGAGCAAGCCCTGGCAATTTACGCAACCGCCCAAAAAGCAGAAGACACTCGGGTCAAAGTGCACAAGCTAGTGCAAGCAGCAGAAACCCGCTAGCCAACCCGCTAGCCAACCCGCTAGCCTCTCTGGACAGCAAACACTATATTTTCCTCTGCATTCTAACTCTACATTGATATAGAGCCTTCTCTAAAATCTGTTTTGTCGAGCCATATGTTTATCAGTACGGCCTTGCCATCTTTAAATGCTTCTTTTGCCTGTTTCAGTGCACCGGCAACTTCGGATTGCTTTGTCACGATAATGCCCTCGGCACCGAAGGCGGTAGCAACCTTGTGATAGTCCGTTCGCGCCAACACGGTACCGACATCATCTTTTAAAATCTTGACTTGCTCTCTTGCAATCTGAGTCCACCCTGCATCATTGCCAACAACAGCAATAACTGGAATTTTATGGCGCACAAATGTGTCAAACTCAGTTAGTCCATAACCACAGGCGCCATCGCCGTAAATCAACCAGATCTCAGACTGTGGGCGGCATAACGCCGCACCAAGAGCAAATCCTGCCCCTACACCCAGTGTTCCAAACGCGCCTGGGTCTAACCAGGCTCTTGGTCCTCGCGGGCGCAAAATATACGAAGCGGTTGCGACAAAATCGCCACCATCGGCAACAAATACAGCGGTATCATCGGCAACACTATCAATTTCACGAAATAGTGCAACTGGATTTACAAACTCACCTTTGCGTTTGCTCTCTTCGTCAATCTCCCTTTCTCTGGCATCGTCACGGCCGCGCAATTGTTTGAGCCAGCCGTCTCTGTTGATCTTTTGCAGTTGAATCTGATCCGATAATCGCTCAATAAAATAGCCTACGTCACCAATGGCAGCAGTATTAGGCTTGCGATTCATATTGGCATCTTGCTGGCTTCGATTTACGGAAATGAACACCGCCGATCGTCGAATGTGGCGGCCGTAGTCCAATCTAAAATCGCAAGGTACTCCTGCCAGTAAAACGCAATCTGAATCTTTTAGAGCTTGTCGGCGCTGGTGGCGCATCTGCAATGGATCTTCACGACCAAGAAGTCCTCTGGCCATACCAGATAAGTAAACAGGTATACCAAGTCGTCTTATGGCGCGAGCTAAGTTATTTCCATCTGTATCAATCGCTAGAGCCTGGCTGCCAATTACCATAATTGGCCGCTCTGCTTTGGCCAATGCCACAACCGCCTCGCTTAAGCTCGCATCTGATGCTTGCGGATATACAACTGGTTTTTTTTCAGGTGGAATGAATTCATGACTTCCGGAAAATATGCTTTCAACGTGCTGTTTAAGATACCAATCTAAAAGGCGATCTCCCATTTTGGTGCCTTTTCCTGTGGCATCCGTATACCACTTACGAATGTTTGTTTCGTCGTAAAGAACATCGATGGGGCACTCAATGAAAACTGGTCCAGGTACTCCATCACATGCAGTTTGGAATGCCTCTTCCACAGCAGGTATCAATTCGCGCACGCGAGCAACCTGTTTTACATGCTTGACGTGCGGCATCACAACGGGCCGTTGTTTTATGTCTTGAAGTGCACCACGCCCTTGCAAGGCAGTTGGTGCTGCACCACCAAATAGAATCAAAGGTGACTGTGCCAACAATGCGTTCTTTAGCGCTGTTAAAGAGTTGGTCAATCCAGGCCCGGCTGTTACTGCTGCCACACCGGGCGTGCCACTCAGTCTAGCGACGGCATCGGCTGCGAATACGGCCGTTGCTTCATTGCGCACATCAATTACGCGAATGTCTATTGCTTTGGCACCAGAAAGAATTGGTGATATGTGTCCACCGCACAAAGTGAATAAAAAAGGCACGCCTTGTTTTTTCAATGCTGCCGCGATGCGATCGCCACCATGCTCAATCGTTTGTTCAGCTACCATCTTTTGCCAGGGCCTCGCTACCGTATTTTTCCGTATGTTCTTTCACTAATTGCTTCCAGTCTATTTTTCCAATGCGAGTTTCAGGAAGGCTATCTCGAAATTCAATTTCACGAGGACATGACCATTTAATAAGTTTAGACCGGCAGTATTCAATTAGTGCATTTTCTGTTTCCGGGTTTGCCTGGCTCTTGTCTTTCAAAACCACAAACGCTTTGACCCGTTCTACTTGAGAAGGGTCTGGGACACCAGTGACACATACCTGCGCTACCAGTGGGTGAGTATAGAGTACTGCTTCAACTTGTGCCGGGAAAACGGCGAATCCGGAGGATTTGATCATGCGCTTCAACCTCTCCACAAAGTAGAAAAATCCGTCCGCATCCATTTTGCCAAGATCGCCTGTGTGCAGCCAGGTGCGACCATCTTCGTGAATTTGCAGCGCTTTCTTGGTTTCCTCTTCATTGTCCAGATAGCCAAGCATTACGTCTGGCCCAGAAAGGCAAATTTCGCCTTCTTCGCCCGTAGGTACTTCTTCATGCGTTTCCGGCTTGCAAATTTTGGCGAGCATATCGGGAAATGGAACACCAATGCTTCCCTCGCGATAGTGCTCAAGCGGCATTGCCATAACTGCTGTTACCGCTTCGGTTAATCCATATCCTTCCAGTAGTTTTACGCGCCCACCCTGTTTTGAGACAAATGCCTCAAACTTTTCTTTAACGGGACGAGGCAGTCTATCCGCTCCGCTAAATGTTGAGTGCAGGCAAGAAAGATCTACACCCACTAAGGCTTTGCTTTCGGCAAGGGCGGCGTACATAGTTGGTACACCAACAAGAACATTAGGACGCTTTTTGCGCAGAAAGTCTGCTACTACTTTCGCACTAAACATGGGCACAATGATCGATTTTCCACCGCGCATGAAAGCAGCGTTTAGACAAACACCAAGACCGAAGCCATGAAAAACCGGCAATACCGCTAGCACGGAAAGCCCACGATAGACCTCTCCCCATTCAATAGCTTGCCATCCTTGGGCTATGAAATTGCGATTGGAAAGAAGAATTCCCTTTGGTGTTCCAGTGGTGCCCCCAGAAAACAGAATTGCGGCCGGATCTTTAGTAGTGGTATCAGCGCGTTCTATTTGTGGATGCTCTCCTGCCATCAGTTTTGTCCACCAGCGTACGCGGCTATCCTCTGGAACTTTTGCAATGGCTCTTCCCTTGGCTACCCAAAATGCAATTTTCTTTGGAAAGGGAAGGTAATCACTGATGCGAGCAACGATGAGCGTTTCGAGTGGTTGCTTGGGCTTTATGTCTTTGAATCGATCGTAAAACATGTCTGCTGTCAAAGCGATACGCGCACCGCTAATGTTCAGGTATTGTTCCATTTCTGGCGCGGTCGACAGGGGATGAACAAAAGCAGGAATCGCACCAAGTTTATTGGCTGCATAAAAAGTGATGGCTGCTTGTGGTGTAGTAGGTAGAGCGACCAACAATCTATCGCCCTTTTTCAAACCGAGATGTGCTAGTGCATTTGCACAAGTATCAATCAGTTCTAGGAAGCGTTTGTAGGTGGCAGTTGTATCGAAGAAATCCCAGGCGATAGCATCTGGCAATTGTTTAGAGGTATCGAGCAAAACCTCGTAAAGGGTACTTTCCGGATAAGACAAGTTCTTAGGAATCTTGCCATACCATTGCAGCCACGGAAGAGTATCAGTCATCGAACCTCGATATTGAATCCGAGTAGATCGTACTCCAAACCAGCGCTCAGGTGTACTTAATTGGCTTTCAATACGCAGGAGTCCAATTAATTCACGAATCGTGCACATGGGGCAAGATAGGATGGATATATGTGGGATTCATCTCCCGGAGAACATGCATGGTGGGCAATTTAGTGCGAACGTATATTGCATTGGCAATGTCCGTTAGCTTTTGCTTTCAAGCATCATTGGCAGCTGCTGCAAATGGACCGCAAAAGCAAAAGGTTTTGCAAGGCGCTGTCACGCAAAGCGAAATCATAGATAACCTGGAACGGCTTGGAATTAAGTGCGTTATTCATGATGGGGCAAATCCAACTTTGGTTGTTCAGAACGTGCGTCTTGGCACTGCTGCTTACTACAAGGGTGTGGCAGAAGGTGATGGGATACGCGGTTTAGTAGAAGAGAACGATCACTTTAATCTCACCATTCAACGAAACGGCAAAGTGTATCAAGTTGCCCTTAAGTTACTGAATGGTGGGGCAGATGACAGAAGGCTTGCTACTTCGATACAGCAAACCCATTTAGAAACTGGCACACAGCATACAAATTTAGAAACTGGCACGAAAATGCTTTCCAGCGATGCACAGAAAGATGCAATTACTGGTGGTGTAGATGAGTCGGATAAGAAGAATGAGAAGAAGCTGGCGCAATATAATATTGAAGTGATAATCGATATTTCTGGATCAATGGGAGACGCAGATGGCACAGGCAATCAATCTAAGTTTGAATGGTGCCATGACCAAGTTCGCACTCTTGCGCAAAAACTAGCTCCCTACAATCGAACGCTTAATATAACGACTTTCAATCCTGAATTCGATACGAATGAAAACTGCAGTCCATCGCAATTGGAGCAAATATATTCAACCGTTAAACCCAAAGGTGGTACCAACTTAGTGGCTCCTTTGGAGGCCCGCCTCTCAGCAATTGAAACAAAGTACGCCGGCACAAACCAAAGAGCACTGATAGTAGTGATTACCGACGGTATGCCCAACATACCGAGAGACCCTATGTTAGTGAATGATGCGATTATTCGATTCACCCAGCACATGAATGATCCCAACAAAGTGAAAATAACGTTCCTGCAAATCGGCGACACTTTTGAAGGAAAGGACTTTTGTTTGCGGCTTGATGATGATCTTGTAAATGAAGGCGCAAAATACGACATTGTAGATACCGAAACGTTTGATGAACTCAAACAAATTGGAATAATAAATGCACTTATAGATGCTCTTCTCGATAAAAGCTCATTGCACCTGGCCAATCTGCGGCATTTATCTTCCGGTAGGTCTACGGTGACACATAACCTTTCGAAAGAAGCCGAATTCAAAGTAAAACAACTGCAGGATGAACGCAGGCAACTGGAAGAACAAATCTTTGGTAAGTGAAAGGGAAATGAAAGCGGTAAGTGAAAAGGAAATGAAAGAGGTGAGTCCAGACGTGAAGTTATTGATTCTTGGTTTGACAGCTCTATTTGCTATTCGTGGTGCTGAGGCAAGTCAGCTCACAGATGAGGGAATGCGCTTCTATAACGCCGGTCAATTTGATAAGGCGGGAGCCTATTTCGAAGCTGAAATTAAAGCAAATCCGAATGATGCTACCGCGCATTATTTACTTGGAAATTCATTTGTCAAACTGAATCGCGTTGCGGAAGCGCAAGCTGCCTATGAAAGAGCAATCATGCTAGACCCCAAAGGAAATGTAGGTCAATACAGCCTTAAAGCCAAAGAAGGCTTGTCGGCGCAGGCTTTGAAAACCAGCTCGAGTGCTGATTCATCTCTTCGCCCTCTACCGCCGCCGTCGCAATCACCCGCTGCTCCGGATTTTAATGATACGAAATCCTCTGCTTTGGCCGTTTCCAAGCAAACCGATGAAACCGAGAAGCGCATATCAGCTGAATGCGATGCAAGAGTCACTGAAATTCAAAGGGCTTCGGATAGGAAAATTCAATCGTTGCAACGCGAAATGTCCGAGCGGATGTCGGCTAATGTTTGGGTAGGGAGAAGCAACAGGGTGACTACGTACGATCCCTCTTCCGAAAATCAAGCTATACGGGAAGAGTACGCACCGCAGATTAAGGCAATTCGCGAAGACACCCAAAAGCAAATAGATGCTGTGAAAGCTTCCTACAAAGATCGATTGGCAGCCTGTGAAACATCAGCTGTGACGGTTGATCGTTCTTATGTATCGCCTACCACCGGAAATGTGCGATTAGTACCAGCTGGCACCAGCCTCTACACGAGAAATTATCAAAGCGATGGAGAAGCTTCGGGAAATGCGGTACCAGTTCTAGCAACGCCGAAACGACTGGTAGATATGGCGCATTAGTAGATGTTGCACGACGCGATTAAAGAAGAAATTGAACCGCAAATAAAGTCTGTCGAAGAAGATGCTAAAAGACAGATAACCGCCATTACGGTGGCATACAAAGCCCGCCTGGCATCATACCAAAGTGCGTCTGGTAAACCCGCCCAGATGTTGGGCAAAGGCGCTGATTCGAAGAGTTTTTGATCAATTCTTCTAAATTGAAAGTTCACACCACTTTTGGTGATTTCCCGAGGAATGAGATATTTTGCGGTAAAAATGTTTGTGCTGCAAATGCGGGGCATGATGGAAAGTACAGGTGTAAGTAAGTAGCCGTCAAGTTCCGAATCTTATATATAGGTTCGCCTGCCCCGCCGTCGCTAGTTCTTTTTGCATAACCTACAGGTTGTACATTAACTGAAATTTCCGAGTGGTGGAAAGTGTGGCCTCGCACTTCTCCTTTTGAAGAATCGTAGGATTGATAGCCCAAACCTTTCAAGCGATTGAGCATAAATGATTTGCCTGGTATCAAACCTAGCATCTTTCCTCCATAGCCATTTTTATCCGTCAAACTATCCAGCATGTACAGCATGCCACCACATTCTGCGTAGATTGGACGATTCGATTTGAAATGGGCTTGGATAGATTCTTTCATCGAGATATTCTCTTCCAAATCTTGCAGATACAACTCCGGATATCCGCCAGGGAAGTAGAGAGAATCGCAGGCTGGAATACCACGATCTGAAATCGGAGAAAAGAAGACGAGTGAAGCTCCCATGGCATTGAGCAAATCTAAGTTGGCATGGTAGAGAAAAGAAAATGCGAGATCTCGGGCTACTCCAATGCGTATGCCGCGCAACAATGGTTCAATTTCTTGCTCCGGTTCAGATTTAAATTGAACCGAACCTGGCATAGCAGCTAAATCTGTGGCCTTAATCGATTCGGCCAAACTGGCAAGTCGACTATCGAGATCATGAATTTCTCTCGCTTGCATCAAGCCGAGATTTCTGGACGGCAACACGAACTGATCTTTTCGTGGGATGAATCCGAAAAAGTTCAATCCTTTTGGGGTTCCGTCCAAAAGCATTTCGGCATGGCGTGCACTCGCAACGTTGTTTGCTAATACTCCTGAGAAGGGCAAACTTAATCGAAAAGTTTTCAGCCCGTGCGCAATTGCGTTAAATGTTTGCGCCATGCTGGAAGCATCTATAACTGCCACCACTGGAATATTAAACAATTGTGCCAGGTCTGCGCTCGATGGCTTGCCGTCGAAGAGTCCCATCACACCCTCTACTAAGATCAAATCTGCTGCGACGGAAGCTTCGTATAAAAGTCTTCTGCATTCGCTCTCTCCCGTCATCCATAAGTCGAGCTGATAGACAGGATTGCCAGATGCTCTTTCTAAAATCATAGGATCAAGAAAGTCAGGACCAATTTTAAAAACGCGCACGTGTTTTCCAGCGTGCCGATGCATATACGCCAGAGCTGCTGCAACGGAAGTCTTCCCCTGCCCTGAAGACGGAGCAGATATTAAAATAGCCGGGCAGGACCTTGACGTTGCCTTATTTTGAATGGAGCCGTCTACCATTTAGAACTCTCTACTCGATGTGCTCATTGCGAAGTCTCCAGTTTCTCGTTTAGTACCAGGTTGTATGAGTATACGTTCATAGGCTAACTCAACGAATTGAGCAGTCGGGCAAAGAGTGCGTATTTGTTGTTGAGCTTCCAGCAATTTGTTTTCGGGCAAGTAGTCAATTTTATTTAGCACCACTAGATCGGCACATTCAAGTTGCCAGAGAAAAATCTGTTGCACAGATTCTTCCGTATCCGTAGAAGTGAATTTGCCTTCCAGAAACAGAGGTGTATCTACGATCAACAAAGTGGCATCAAGCATGAAGTGCGAATGCAATGCTGGTGTTTGCAGACGTTCCATTATGGCTGTGGGAACGGCCAATCCGGAAGTTTCTATAACTATTCGATCTAGATCAGATTTATTTTCGAGAGCGTTGAAAGCTTCTATCGCTCCTGCAAACATGTCATCTGGTTCGTTGACAACTGCAAATTTCTGGTCTTTAACCTGCTTCATGAGGTTGGATAAAATCGTCGTTTTCCCTGCTCCCAGGAAGCCTGTGACAATTGTGATGGGAGTGCGGAAGATCATTTAAGTATCTCAAATTGGGCTTAACAACAGAATAGCTTGTTTAGTCCGCGGCGCCGGGCAATGTTAAAAGGCAGGACCATGCTTTTAATGTTCTGAGTCCCCGTTTAAGTAAGATTGGATTCATATCGCGGTAGCACCAGTTTTACCGGCATTAGAAGTGGTGCATTGAGCCATTACGAAATGACACTGCATGATATTATCTGCTACTGCGGACATGTTGGTGTTACATGGAAACAGCTTTTCTTTTGTTATCTGCTGCAGCACCAAATGTGGTGCCATATTATTTTGTGAATGCACTCGCAACGAATTCATTGTTTTCCAATTTGAGAAGGCTGCACTATGCTTGAACGAAGCAGCAGATTGAGATTGGCATCAGTCAAGTATGGCAAGCCGCTTGAGCAATGGCTTGATCTGTCTTCTGGTGCAAGTCCAAGTAATTATCCGGTGCCTGAAATTCCCTCTGAAATTTGGCGAAAACTGCCGGAAGAAGATGATGGCTTGGAAGAAGCGGCCAGAGAATATTATGGTGCGATCGACCTGCTGCCAGCGGCCGGTTCTCAAGCGGTGATCCAATGTTTGCCCAAGTTGCGACCTCACAGTCGAGTGGCATTGCTTTCTCTTGCTTATAACGAGCATGCTTATGCCTGGAAACGGAAGGGACATGAGGTGCTGGTATTAAGCGAAAAGTCCCTTATCGAGCAGCGTCCGGATGTTGATGTATTGGTTATTTGCAATCCCAATAATCCCACCGGTTTTGTTGCCAGACCTGAAGTTCTTTTGGCCTGGTTAAAAGAGCTTGTCGAAAAAGGCGGCTGGCTAGTTATTGACGAATCATTTATGGATAGCACTCCTGAACTGAGTATGGCTGGATTAACTGGCATTGAAGGGCTGATAGTCTTGCGTTCAGTTGGCAAATTTTTTGGTTTGGCGGGCTTACGCTCCGGCTTCGTCTTAGCCTGGCGCGAACTAATTGAGCAGCTTAGAGATAAGCTGGGACCATGGACTGTGAACGGACCGGCACGTTATGTAGTGAGACAAGCGCTCACCGACTATGACTGGCAAAACGAGCAATCTGCAAGATTGAAAGCCAAGTCTCAAAGACTTGAAGTTTTGCTGAAAGCCTATGGATTGGAGCCGCGCGGAGCGACCCACTTTTTCGTTTGGGTTCCTCATCCTAAAGCAAAAGAGATTTTTGAAGGCTTATGTCAAGGCGCGGTACTGACACGTTTGTTCGATCACGTTCCGAGTTTGCGCTTTGGATTGCCGGCAACAGAAGATGATTGGCAGCAACTTGAAAGCGCTCTGACCATAGTTAATCAAACCGTGATGGCAACAGCAGTGCGTGCTCCAAATTTCGTCGCCGAAAACGTCTACTAAAATCTGCGGATTTAATAAGTTTTTGAGGTCTTTCCTTATATACTCTATGCGGCAAAAGCCAATTGGAAGCCTTCGTCCGGAGGAATCTTTTGATGGTCAAAGTTACGGTCATAACGGCCATTACGTACGCCCTTTACACCCACCACATTCCTGCAACCATTACGCATTCGGAAGACGCGTTGCACATGGCTGCGACTAATCCAACATCAGTTATATCTCAAAAATATGGCGGTGAAGATCCACATGGAGCCGATCCCCACGGCACCGATTCACACGCTGAATATCACGACAAATATTTGCCAGCCAATGAGGCTACCACCTATCACACACCGTCTGGCGATGTGTACAACGACAAATACAACAACAGCAGCAAGCCTGTTAAACCAGCGCCTTATTGGGACGACACCATTAAGTAGCTAACGTTCATATTAGTTATTTAAACTTTCGAAGTTGCTGAATGGGTGCGCTCGCACTTGGCTCACCGCGGTGTGTTTTTTGGGGATGCTTCGTAGTCTATAAGCGATGATTAGTCGGTTATAGGCGAACTTCTTTGGTTGCAACTTTTGTGACGCCATGCTTCCATAGAGAGAATAGAGGCAGGTTTCCGGTTGTCAATGGTAGCTAATAACGCACGTATTTTGGTTGCAGAAACTTCAGCTGCTATAGAGCGTTGGCGCTTGATTTTGTCTGGTTACGACATCATCTTTGCAGAGACTTCAATGCAAGCGCTCGATTTGCTTAAAACCAATCATGTTGATCTAATCATTTGCGGTATTCACTTTGACGATTCACGCGCACTGGATTTGGTGACCAAAATCAGAAAGTCCGGTACGAACGACAAAACTCCCATCATAATGGCAAGATTGTTGCCGACTGATTTAGGCCCAATGTTGAAGCAAGCCGTCAATGTGTTGAACAATGAATTAGGAATTTCGCGCTATATCGAAGTAGAAGAATACGAAACAAGAACCCATCCGGAATTGGCTATACGAGCGGATCTCGAACAGTACTTGCCAGCAGCAAGAAGAATCTAATTGTCCGCGCAAGTTTGAGTTTGACTAGGCTAGCAAGGACGTGAATGGTCGAATCAATTTGCCGCGGATCTGTTAATACTGGAACCCGGATTTTCGAAGGTGGATCATCGGTTCGTGTTCGTTGAGAATTGCACCGCCAACTACTTCAGCAGAAACAACGGTGTGGTCGCCAGTTTCTAGATGTTTCTTCACTACGCAATTCAGATATGCAATTGCTTGCGAGAACACTGGACCATGATCATTTTTGGGATCGTTTTTGGGCAATACATCAAGGCCGCTGAAGCGTTCGTCGCCGGTCAAGTCTGGTTTGGCAAAGTTCTTGAAGAGGTCTTTGTTGTCTTTGTGCAGCACGTTCACAACAAAACTGCTTCCTTCTGATAAGGCACCGAGAGTCGGACGTCCGTTGCGAACTGCCATTGTAATCATGGGTGGTTCAAAGGAGGCTTGTGAGATCCAGGTAGCGAGCATTCCGTCTCGGGCTCCATTGCGCTCCATGGTAGCAACGAAAACACCACTGGCAATTCTTCCCAGTGCACGACCGAGCTGCTCTTTTGAGTCTGCTGCGGTAGTCGCGGTTTGTTGGTTTTCGGCCGTGGGTTCCATCTTCAACATGATAGTCTCCTGAGTGACGCGTCTTCTTATGAGTCGCTCATCAGATTATACGAACTCCGAGCCTGTTATTGCTTGTCAACGTAGTCAAGCTTTAGAAAACGAAAAGCGACGCAACTCTCTGCATTAGGTTGGCATTAGGCTTTTCGCTCCCACCACCTGGTTTATTGTCGTCTGAAACTTTATTTGTGTACCAGGCTATAACCAATTCAGCAAGGCGCTGTGAATCATGATGGCTTGCCAACTTTTCACTTACCAGTGGTTGTCTAATGGTAACAACTCCAAATTGCCGCACCCGGTCTGCATCGAACTCAACTGGCTCATAGTTGGGAGCAGGCGGTTTGACCATGCTGCTGTTTACGAGTATGGCTTGCAGAAGTTTCGTGCAAGCTTCAGCTTTGGTGTTGGTGTGATCGACGATGGCTTGAATGTGGTCTCCCACCGTATAGCCGTTTGTTTCACCCGGTTGCGTCATGACATTGCAAACATAGAGTTTGCGAGCCGATGATTCACGAACAGCATCGGCAATGCCGCTTATTAATAGATTGGGGATTATCGATGTATAAAGGCTGCCTGGCCCAAGAATAATCAAGTCTGCGTTTCTGATTTTCTCGGTGGCTTCTGGTGTTGCACGTGCAATTGGTTCTGCTGTTAGATGTTTTATACGGCCTTCAGATTTGCCTATATTTGATTCGCCTCTGATGATAGTTCCATCGCTCATTTCGGCTACCAAAGTAAGTGGTGTCAAAGTTGAAGGAATAACTTGTCCGCAACTATTCAAAACGCGACTTGCCACGCGCACTGCTTCCAACATATCGCCGCCGGTAATCGCGTAAATAGCAGCTAAAAACAGATTGCCGAAGCTATGTCCTTCCAAACCTTGGCCATTTTTGAAGCGATATCTAAACAGTTCGGTAACGAGTTTGTCTTCATCTGCAAGGGCCGTTATGCAGTTTCGAATGTCACCTGGCGGTAGTACACCCAGTTCTTCTCGCAATCTGCCGGAACTGCCTCCATCATCACCCACCGTCACAATAGCGGTGAGGTTGTTTGTGAAGACTTTTAATCCGCGCAATAAATTGGACAAACCTGTGCCACCACCGATGACGACAATTTTCGGCCCGCGCCCAAGTTGATGTCTGCGGAACAGTACATCTGGGATAGCATCTCTGCCTTCAGGCACATAAGCACCAAGCACAAACTGTGCGATTTTCGCAACCGCATAGCAAAGGAATAGTGCACCAGCTGTAATGGCTATGATGCCGCTGTGGTGGTGACCTAAAAATTTAGCGGTATCGTGTGTAAAGTCACTGATAAGGTCTATTACTAAGAATACGGGGTGGACGTTTAGTAATTCCAGTACGCCGAAAACAACAAAAAGTACGCCAAATAATATGAGTAAGATCCAGCGCTTCAATCCTGGAAGCATCAGACTCCGAAACCGGTTATATAGAGAATTCTTCACTGGATAGAGTCGCTCGCAATTCCGGGAGTTTCAGGGATCAAATTATCGGCGCCAAGTTCACGGTGGCTTACTCTAATAATATAGTTAGGGCCTAATTTTTGCAGTTCTCGACTGAGGTGTTCGGCAATTGAGACAGATCTATGCTGACCGCCCGTGCATCCAAGCGCAACAGAATATTGATTTGTATCCGTTAGAGCCAGTTCGGGTAAAAGCCGCTCCAGGAGCCGAACACAATCAGCGGCAAAAATCTGAGCAAGCGTTTGTCCCAAAACGTAGTCCTGTACCCGTTTATCAAGACCGTTGAGTGGACGAAGCTCTTCTACCCAATATGGATTTTGCAAGAATCTTACGTCATACAACATGTTTGCATATGGCGGAGGGCCTTCTTTGTAGCCGAACGACATTATGTTGACTGTGAATGTGCCGACCTGTTTTCCAAATGATTTGGCCGACGTCTTATCTTCAAGACCGTCGGTCTGTGACTTATTTGGAAGTGAATGGTTAGTTGGCATAAGTTACAACGTTATCTGCATGAGAGGACTAGCTTCTTTTTTTTCTTTTGTTGGCGCTATTTGTGCAGTCCATCCTTTAAACGATTTGTCTTTCAAAACTTTGTTCAGTGAGTGAGCACTGCAAAGTTGAAAATTCCATCCATCTGCAACTGCAAATTCTGCAATTGCGTAGCCACAGAGCTGACAAGTTAGCACATTTCCAGAAGCTGATCTAACCGGATGCAATACCAAGTTGGGCGAACCCAGTGCCGCTAGAAGAGTGGAATCGCTTCGATATTTATCGATGAAATATTCAATAGACCGAGAGGAAATACGCCTCTTTAGTCCAAGCATGTAGTGGCAAAGAAAGGTCCAGGTATCACGCCGCGTAAAGGGCATTTAGGTCTCTCGAAAAGGGCTAGCCAAAAACAGCATTTGCTGGTGGACGGCTGTGTTCATCTTCAGTGTGTTCGGCGGGATCAAATGGGTGGTCGCCCCTGAAGCCGTGTTTGGTAAGTTCAATTTCCGCAGCTATCTTCGAAACAGCTTTATCTACAAACAGCTCACCGTCAAGGTGATCTATTTCATGCTGAACAGCGCGGCAGAGTAAATCGCCTTCGCATTCAAGCTTTTGCTCTTTACCTTGCAAGTTTTGGTAGCGCACCACAATTCTGTTGAAGCGCTTTACTTCGAAAAACACATCCGGAAAGCTGAGGCAGCCCTCTAAACCTACCAATTCCCCTTCCTTTTCAACTATTTGAGGATTGATAAAAACTATCGGTTTGTTAGGCTCATCTGTACCGCTTACATCGATAACCATGAGTCGTTTGGATACACCGACCTGAGGCGCTGCCAGTCCGACGCCATTGCTGTCGTACATTGTGTCGAGCATATCCTGGGCGAGTTTCCGTATGGAAGCGTCAAAACGGGTAACCTTTTTCGCCTCTTGTTTTAAAACTTCATCAGGGAAATATCTGAGTTGAAGTTTAGCCATCCGTGGGACCTCCATCCGGGAAACCTTCCGGAAGCACACCGCTCTCCGGTTTCAGGTGTAGAAGCGAGCTTTGGGGCGCTTGCCCTTTGGTGGCGAAAACCAAGCCTACTAAGCCTCTCAGCCGATATTATCACAATATCGAACAAATCACACGCCCGCTTCGGCGCATATATGGGCATTGCAGCGCATAGACCGCCCTTTGCAGCAAATGGAATAGGGAACTTTAGCCAAATGCCCATCTGATTAATGATAATCACGCTTGATTGTGAGAAAAGAAATGTGAGAAAAGAAACGAATATGTTCCTATCTATGTTCAACTCTATATCTAGTCGGTCGAAAGCCACGTTTTGGCGCATGGCCTTTTTGTTGCCGCTAGTCTTCTCGCTGCTGATCTTTTCGCCATTAGCGTTTGCAAGTGATGCGAGCACAGATTGGGGCTACGATCACGTCAAACCACCGCCGCGAAACCAAGGCTCTGCGGGGCTTTTTGCTCGCCCGGCCAAAAGCGATTACCATAGCGAGCGCGATACCGACCACACAGGTATGTCTGCCAAAGCCGCCAGTGGAGAATGGGGAAGCATCACCCCTGATTCGAAAACCGATTCTAAAACCGACTCGAAAACTGATGCGAAAGGCGATACACAAAAGGGTACCCCCGCAAAAGGCGTGGCTGGAGCAAGCGGGACAGCGAAGGGTGTGACTTCGAACAGTACAAAAGCCGCAGCCGCAAAAGGTGCTGCTGCAAAAAGCACAACTGCGAAAAGCACAACTGCGAAAAGCGCAAGCGCTAGGGGCGCCGCCCTATCCGACAGTGCAAAAATTGCTTGCGCACGCGAACTTTTGGAATTGGCTTCAAAACATAAATTGAGTCCGGATCAAGCTCAGGACGTAAACACATTATTTGCTGCACCTCCTCAAGGAGATTGGCAGAAGGTGGCGGCTTTTTGGCCGGAAGTAAAAAAGCTGGTTGTGACAGACGATAGCGTCGCAGAAGATTTCGGCTATTTATTCCGTGCATTACTGCGCCTTTCGTGCTCGGCAAAAACCATACCGCCTAATCAAATTGATGTAGTTAAAGCCATATTGGGTCCAGAGAGAATCGCTGTAGATGGAACGCCGCCGTTAACGGAAGAGGCTGTAGATAGCTATTCGGATATGGCCTGCTTTCTATATGAACGCAAAAATCCAGGCAAGACAATTGATGCAGACGACAACCGAGCTGTATTTTCCAGCGTGATCATGGGCAAATTTAAAGAAGCTCCATCAGATGCAGCGAAACGCAGTATGGCTAATTTTGCACTTACCTGGGGTAAGTTTAAAGTGGCTTGGGATCTCGCTTCTGAAGATAATCGACCACAACTTCTAAAAGAGCTTGATACCGCTTCTGGTGCCGCTGCTCTGCAAACCGCGCTCGAAAAAAAGATATTCGGTAACGGCCCATGGACGAAGGCATTGTAGACACCAGATTAATCTTGTTCGGCTAACATTTGGTTTGGTCTAACGAATTTTATTGGCGATCTGGATATGAATTTGGGTTTGGTTGTCTACCAAAGTTTCAAACAAAACTGTGAGCGGTCGATCGTATTGTTGATCCATAGCCAATAGATTCGTTCCATATCGAACTGTTTTGAACCCAACTTCCTTCAGCGCATTTTCGACTTTGGGCAAGGTAAATTCGGTTGGACCAAAAAGTATTTCGGAATGAATGGGTGAATCATCAACTTCCTGTATGGCCGGGTGATGTTCGCTCTTAAGCCGATACTCAAGTTTAAGTCGAAGTAGGCTGAAATCGACGTGTTTGGCGACAACCGATCCATGACAACCTATTGCTTCTTGGGCAAACGAGGCAGTTAGCCCCTGCTCGGCACTTGCTTGAGCGATTCGTCCATTTTCGACTGGTAAGGATGACGTGATACCTATAGCCTGCACAGCAGCCCCGTTAAGCTAGGGAGAATTATCAATTGGGCGGAGAAACCCAAAAGGAATTCTCCGCCCAAATCGACTGAATGACAAGTTAAAAATTCGCCGCAGGCTTAGCCATTGGGGGAATTTAGGTGTGTGCTAAACAGCCTTCGAAATTGCTTTCTTGGTGTTGAACAATTCCGACGGTCTTGTGTGCTTCGCCGTCAGTTCCGCCCGCCGGCTGTTGAGCTTTCTAGCCCAGGTATGGCGATTGAACTCCAAGTCTTCCATTACCGGAAAGAGAAATGCTTCTTCTTCCGTGAAATGGGTTTCTGCAATGCTGCCCAGAACCATGAATTTTGCCTGGTAATTTTTGTTTCCGAGGTTCATTGCTTCCAGCTCTGAGATGAGCAACTCTAGGACGTGATGTTCTTCCAAAACCTGGTCTATCATCTCTGGATCTTCTCTATACATGAGTCTGTAGAGAAGTTCTTCTTCAAGCCGCAAAGTCAGGGCTAGTTCGAAGATAGCGGTTTTGACTATTTTTTCCTTCTGGGAAGGTTCGGCCAGCAGTATTTCATCGAAATACTCTCCAATTTTTTTGTGCTCTTGACACAGGACTGTAAGGATATCTTCTTGACCGGACTTCAGATATTTGTGCGATATCACCATTGCTGGAACTCCCTTTAAAGAACAGAAGAGACGCTAGGGCAGCGAAGTTCTAACCTATGCATGTGAGTTTCTAGACTTTCTCTAGATTTTCATGTTCCCAGTAAAACAGATTTCGAGCATGTCAACAAGCTAAATTAATAACCGATCGTATATGCATTAGAATGCTGATGGTATCTATGGTTCCGCGGACTAACCACGTCCATGCTTAAGCGGTATTGTCACTATATGTAGTATCAGTTAAATAAAGTGATACCACTGGAGGTGAGATCTCTTTCGCAGATATCTAAATTACTTCAATTGGTATTCCATTTGACACCTGTACTTCATTTTATTGAATAGGAGTGTAAAGTCCTGTTAATTGGATTACACTAGAGCTTATGAACATTCAAGCACCATTCGAACATGCTCAGTCGCCATTATTTATGGCGATTAATAATCCCGTGCTGCATCAATTCATTAGCTATCTTGCCGCGTTGAAATCTGAGCAAGAAGGCGATAGTTCACCGAAACACATCAAAATAGAGTTGAGCAGGGAGTTTATCTCAGAGGTCCGAGAAGCCTTTCGGCAAGTCATTTTGGATGGCGAAAAGCATCTGCACGTGCTAGCTCACCTCTTGTCTTGCGTGCTGTTGGAGGGCGACTTTGAACTGCACAGCAATGTAATCGGAGTGCTGCCAGGGGGGGGTGACCGCCCCTTTTTAATTAGAGAGCGCATAAACGGCGAGAAGCTTTTTTCGAGTACCGACATAGATTTGGGCAATCGCATGCTAGATGAGTTTCGCTACAACATGAATGGCGAATGGGTTAGTTTGGAGCTGGCCGCCAATTTCGTTGAGTACATACCAACAAGCAGACCCAGTACAGGAGTGAATCGCCTAACCAGTCGGGTTAAGGCAGAAGAAGAGCTCTGCAATAAGGTGACCGACGAATTGTTTGATCTGGACGAATTGGTAAATCGTGATAAGCACTTGCGTCGTTATAGCAAGTACGTCAAAGATATTTTCGGCATCAAAATTGTTTGTGAGGACGATCTCACCTGCTTTCAGCTGCTGGAAAAGATTGAGAATTTGTCCTTCGCTTCTCTGGATGCTGAGAAGCTCGCGCCGAGTTTTGGCTTACCAATGGGATTTGCATACGAAAGTGCAGGTGCCGGTGTTCAGATAATCGAAACCAAAAACTACCTGACTTGTGAGCCATCTAAGCTCAAGAAGACTGGCTGGAAGGCACTTAAGAGCGTGGCTCGCTGGCACGATCGACTATTTGAAATTCAGATTCAGCCCCTGAGCAACTACTATTTAGAGCTAGACCACATGTCTGGTCCCTCGCATAGCTCCTTCAAAATTTCCCGCGACACCCTACGCGAAGAAATCTCGAAGCGCATTCCGCTATATGGCTTCTACCGAGATCTGCTCAAGATGATTTTTATGGAAACCAACGTTTCTTTCGAAAACGAGCACGCCTCAGTAATTATTACTTAGGCTCTGGACTTAGTTTCTGGACTTAGTTTCTGGACTCAGGCTATGGACTTGGGTTCTGGAACACCGATAGTTTTCTGCATAATCAGTAATTTTCTGAAAGAGCAGTCCGAATATCGGTCACAAAAACTCCACGGGCTGGCACTTATTATGGTCTGGTCTGCTTAAGGAGAATAAATGTTATGAAGAGAATTGCTGCAGTAATTTTAGTTCTCTCATTGCAACTGGCACCATTAGGGGCATTTGCGTGCAATGGTGGTGGGCATCATCACCGAGGAAATCATTTGGGTGGCAGAATGGGAGCCGCTCATGCAATGGCTCGACTTGGAGCCAGACACGCCTAACGCGAGGGCTCGCGGCGTTCACTCCAAGATCGTCTGAGAAAGGGTATGGCATTTGCCATGCCCTTTTCGCGTTTATGAAACAATGTCACTCTCTTTCGTCGCAACGCAAAAGGCAATCAAAAATTATTTGTGATATCACCTGCGGTGCATTTGAACGGCTTGGTAAACTGCAAACTACCTTTTGAGAGACACCAGTGATTATCCGAATACCATTCCTGGAATCGGATGGCTCTGGAATGATTTCTTCGGACCCAAGAAACAGAAAGTTTGCTGAGTAGGTACGGAAGAGTGGGGTGGCATTAGCCCTCCCACTTTTGCGTTGGAGCGCCCAAAACTGTGAGTGTGCCGCTTCAGCTATTAACAAGTTGTTACTCAACAGTCGTATTTATCCCATTGTCTGTGGTTACATTGATCGCTTTGAATAGGCATCTAGGTAACCCGTATAAATTGGGCGCCAGCTTTTCCCCCGGCGGATCGGCAATCGATTCGAAAAGCGGTCGCGAATTAAGCAATTCAAGGCTATTTTTGTTTGGTTGGGAGAAGTATTCGGATGCAGAACCAGTTAGATACCAAAGAGCAAGATTTCGTCACTGTGCCCGTTCCCTTCTCTGAAAGGCGCAGTGGATTATCGCTTGGACTGCTTTGGATTACGATGAGCGTCAACTACTTTGGTGTTTTGGGCGGATTCTTCTGGTACAAAGACGGTTATTCTTTGAGCCAAGTAATTACATGCTCGATCGTTAGTTGTGCGATTATCACCGCTTATGCATGGGCATCCGCTTATGTAGGAGCGCGCTCGGGTCAAACCTGGGGCTTCTTGAATCAACGATTATTTGGTTTGTATGGTGCGCGCGCTAACTCAATAGCACTCGTGTTAGTGTTTCTTGCCTTTTATGCGCTCATAGCGGGCTCGCTTGCAATTGGTCTAAACGGTATGTTTCATACGCCGATACCAACAATGTGGCTCGCTGCGATTCTCTCCGTAGTTATGTGCGCTAACAACGTCTTTGGTTTTACAGGTGTAGTCAATTTTGCCCGCTTCCTCGTTGCTCCCGCACTCATTGTTTGGGTAGCGCTTACCGCGTGCAAGGGCATTGCAGTGTCACCACCTACGGTGTGGGCTCATGGTGGAAGCGTTAGCATCTGGACGGCTATGACGGGCGTTACATCTTATATTTTAGGACTGGGAATCTGGGGAGATGAAGCGGATTTCTGGAGATTTGGCAAACCAACTTCTACATCTAAAAATATTGCGTTGCCTCTTCTTGTTTCATTCATAATTGGATTTATTCTTTTCCCAATTACGGGATGGCTTCTGGCAAGCCTCACTGGCATAACCGGTATGGATGCGGCAACCAATCTCGTTAATACATTTGCTATTGGTCAATTTGCAGTTTTAGCTGGCGTAATTATGTTCTTGAGTTATTTCGCTCAAAACGATTCAAACTTATACGGCGCAACAACGACTCTGGAAAGCATTATTCAAATAGATCGCAGACATGCAATTGCGCTTTTAACAGGCGTATCTATTCTAGGAGCGATGTATCTCTCACTACATCCGGATGCGCTCGAGATGATATTTTCGATCAATGGATTCTTGCTCTCCGTTCCCAGCGTAATTATGTTTACTGAATTCGTTGTGTTGGAAAAACTACTTGGCATTAAACATGATTTCTCTCGCGTGATTCCGTTGGCAGAAACCAAGAAAGTAATTTGGCCAGCGACAATAGCGATGATTGTTGGAGATACGGTCGGATTTCTGACGGCTGGCGTCATACCCGGGCTGGGATTTCTCAAAATTGGCATCTGCCCGGTACAGGCTTGGGTTGCAGCCGTAGTGGTGCTCCTTGCCATTCGCTTGAGCCAGAAGAATCGCCCTTCCATTAATGCAGTCGCGGCCGAAGAAGCCCGCGAAGTTGCCTCGATCCACTAAAAGCTCACCCCCGCCAAAAAAAATAAAACCGAAACCTTTTTCCATACCCCGTGTATAGGGGTTACATGGACAAATTCAAAAGAGGAGTCGGTACATGAAAGTTTCTCGCCTAATCACATTGTCGCTCTTAGCGATTATTGCATCATCGCCTAGTTTGACGCCTGCAGAAGGCCGCGCAGTAAGAGCTTATGGCCCTCGAGGCTATCTCGGTGCGCACGCACATAACTATGTTGGTCCAAACGGAGGCACTTATAGAGGCGGTGGCGGCGCTGCAATTGGCGCTAACGGTGGCTTACTCGGTGGCGCATTTAGAGGTACCGGTCCAAATGGTGGAACGGGATCCGGTGGAGGCTTGGCCGGCTGGAAGCGCGGATATGGCGGCTTTGAAGGTACGCAAATGAACCTCAAAGGGGCAAACGGCAGCACTTATAACGGCTACACACGCGGCAAGTACAACGCTCAAACAGGACAAGGTAGCTACAACGCCAGCCACCAGGCTTATGATTCTCAAAACGGCAAGAACTATGGTGATACAAACAGCACTTCTTTCACCAAGGGGCAAGGCGGAACAACGCAGTTAGATACGGACAACCACGGTGATTACACCGCAACGTGGGGAGCCGGACAAAAGCCTGTCATCACCAAAGATCCAGCGACAGGTCAATAAGCCTTTTCACGACAGGGATGAGAAGTCACAGGTCGCCAACCGATCTGTGACTTCTTAAAGGAGCACCAAGTAACTCTTGCCTTTACAAGACGGCTGCGGACGCGAACCCGACCGGGATGTTACAGGTAGAAATCGTTAGTTCTGTCAGTTTGAGTTAGCTTTTTGATGGATTCAAAATGTCCAACGGAATTCTCAAAGTTGGATCTTCGCCGCGCTGAATGCGGGCGGCTGCTTCCGGATTATCCCGTTCCCACTGTCTAGCCCATTCGAGAACTCGTTGTGCTTGTGTTTGTTCTCCGCTTGAACCTGATTCGGAAGCCAAGACAATTGGCAAACTTCGATCAGCGTGACCCGTCGGATTAACACCCACTCTCATATCGGCAAGCGTATAAGAACTAAGCGAAAACTCGCCGGGGGTTGGCGAAACGCCATGATTATCTAGAGGCTGTGCGCCTAATTTCTCCGGGCTATTAAACGACATATTCGAGTCCTCGCAGTGGTACTGAGTGTAATCGGCCATGAGCGAATGCTCTCCATAGACGAAAGCTTATGACACAAACATGGCTAACTTGGTTCGTCTCTGAATGACGAAATTGCCGTTGATTTAGGGGACACTAGATTTCGTCTTCTTTTTCTCGAAAAGAGCTAAGCATCACACGTTTGCCATCTATTGTTTTGGTGATCAGAACTGGTTTTGTAGGAGCGATTATCTCTTTCAAGCGTAAAGCCGGTCTCCATAAAGGAACTATGGAGAACATCACCACGAACAAGAACACCATTGCAAAAGTTTGGTAGTTCGTTCCTGGTTCAAGACAAGCTTGTCCGGGGTCTTGCGGATTGAAGAAAACAGTGACTGTAGAATTTTGCGGATACTTTAGTAAAGTTAATTCAGTTTGTGCTTCACCATTGAACCATGTTCCTGAGTCGTTCAAGGGAGGATGAATATCCTTGCTTGACAGTTTTTGTTGACCAACAGAATAGCTATATTGAACTTCCGGGACGTACTCCGTTCTGCGGCTTCCTATATCGCCGCTTGTATCCTCTTTCATAACTTTTTGGGACGAAATAATTTGGCCTTGTGTTGACGTCCAATCTAAAGATTTTGAACCGTAGTACCACATGCAGATGCAATAGCCGAACAGGAATATTGCTGCAAAAGCAAAGGCTGCTTCAAAAAGGCCATTAGAGGGTGCCTGATTTGGGCTTGGCACTTGAGTGGGAACGCCCCATTCTTGCTTGTTGACCATCGTGAGGACCTCCGCAGAGACTCTTAGCCTGGTGGATGAAAATCTTTTGCGAACAACTTAGTTACTGTGGGTACCGACGGAGTAGATGCCGAATCGTTCGGAGCGTGTTTGATCCAATTTAGAACAACAGCATTATCTGAAATGGCTAGTGATGTGAAAGCGCTGCGATCTTCCAAATCATACTGACCAACAGCTTCTAGTTTTCCAGCTTTCTTTCGATACAAAGTTAGTACTTCCCAAACTCCTGTGCCGCCGGTGGACCAGGTTGTATAAGTTACTGCGGCCGGTTCACCATCTATAGTACCTGTTGCAACTTTTTGCACACACACATCACCGAGATCACCTTTGTATCTTCCGCGCCAGAGAGAAATAATATCGACGCCACCGCTAAGTCTAGGCAATGGAAATTTGCCGTAGAGAATGGCTTTTTGCAAGGATTTTGGATCATCTTTTCCAGTGTCTTGAGGAACAGTCGCATGTTTTTGCAGCCATGCTCCGGCTGGATCGTAATCGAAAGGTTGTGGCTTATCTGATGACTTGAAGAGAATCCAATTTGTCTGGCGATCTGTTTCTGTGCAAATCTTTCCGAGAGTTAGGACTTTGCCGTCGTTGCGATACCAACCTTCATCCCAGCTTCCCATATCTGTATATAGAGCTTCGAGAACACCGAGATCGGCAAGGTCTTTTGCAAATTGATTCAAGTTGATATCTTCCCTGCTCTCAATAACGGCCTTTTTACCGTTTTTGAAAACTATGAGGGCACGGCGTTGGCAAATAGTAGGGTCTTTAAAGGATTCAGCCACTCCGTCTTTGACGAGCATGAACTGCTGAAATAATGAGCCTTTTGCCTTTTGGAGTTCAATCACGAAGTCCTTGGTGAGCATTTTGCCGTGGTCGCTGGCGAAAATGTCGAAATCGCCGTCTACAAAGACTGCCGCCCCACCCATTTGAGATCCGCTAATGTCTCCAGCCAGTTGGCCATTGCAGATTGCCATTCCCAGAATCCGTTGCTTGGGTGTTGTAAAAGCCGCCGGGATGCAAAGCAATCCTTTGGGGTCGTTTTTATCGGGTCGTGTGACGCAGAACTCGATTGCGGAATCGGCTCGGTCAAATACCGTGTAGTGGAAGCCGCTTGCTGATATTTGCTGGCTTTTATAGATGGCACAATTTCCGGCATTCGTGCAAATAAGCCAAATTAAAGAGAGAAAGATTGCCCGCAATAAAGCCAAATCCATATGCTTAAGATGCCCAGTTGCCAATGCCATGGGCATTATAGCGATTTTCACTTTCCAAGACGGTGTCACAGTAATGCCACAGACCTGTCACCGATCTGCCACTGCGCGCAAATACTATGGAGCACATGGGGCACACGACGTTTCTAATCGGAAGGGCAAGACAATGACAAACGAAATGAACAAAGCGATTTACACCTTCAAGACAAGCACTGGTTTGCTTATTCTGATGGCGCTAGTGACAGTGATAATCTGCATTCCGTCAGTCATAGCTCAAACATCAAACTACTCCCACCACGTTCTCAATAACACGAAAAAATCAGTTGTACATGTGGCTAGCCATCAAGTTCGCCGTAGCCATTCATAAGAATCAAACTTTTGCTCCTCATGCTCCAAAATGCGAGAAAAGCCACTCTCCTTCGGCTTTTCTCGCATTTGTCTGGTACCAAATATGATCGCATCGAAAGCAAAAGAGTTGGGCATCTCGCAAGAAGAGTTGATTGAGTACCTTCTCAAAAGAATCTAGAGGATTTCTATTTCTGAAGAAAAACTTGCCGTTTGCACTTGGTCATAGTGGCGGTGCTATATATCAATTACTCGGGCACAGATTCTCGAGAATAAAAGAAGAATCTGTATGATGCTTTAAAAAACAAATGGGACCATTTGACCGCTCCTATTTACCAGTTAATGCGAAACGTAGAAATTCCGTAGCAAATCATCGTTCAGAAACTTCCATAACATATGGAAGCAGATGGGACATTTTTGGCGGAGGTATAAAGTTTGCGATTTTGCTGCTCGCATTCGTAGTGCCAATCAGTTTTATAATCTACGCACTATCAGGCGTTGAAAACGATTTCGTTCGCGTTATAAGCGTAACGTTAGCCGTTATTTTGCAACTGATTACAATATTTTTGTTTCTTGGACAAGTATTAAAGACAGTGCAGGTGGCAGAGCTGACTGATCATCGATTAAAGATAAATACTGTCCTGAGAGAAATTGATATCCCTGTTGAAGCAATTCAGGATCTAGTACCGCAGCGCTATGAAAACGTGGAAGTATTGAAAACACGAGACGGCGACTTCATATTCATCTATAGAAAGCCGGGTGATAGGTTGTTTGCTGAGTCCCTGCGAAGATACACCAAGCCACAAATTCGCAAACAAGACAACTGGGCTTAGTTTTTGAGCCCAGCTAAAAGCACATCCAGCACCATTAAAAGCTTTGGTTCTCGGTCTTCATTAACGTGAACAGCAACGAGCGCTGGATAATGAAAACCTATGGTGCCTTCAAATAGTAGTGCCACCACTTTTTCCACATCGTCCTTCTTTAATAACTTTGATTTCATTGCTTGTGCAACAATCGTATTTAGCTGGCGATGCATGTTAGCCATATGCTCCCGAACGAATGTTTTCTCTATTTGAGCTGAATAATTGAAAGCTTTGAATAACTCAGGCTCATGCTTGACCTTCATCACTTTCATTCGATGGAGATTTATAAACCATTGTGTCAGTCGATCGATGGCGTCCCCGGGTTTTTGTTCGCTACACAGGTGTTCTTGCTCGTTGTCTATTTTATTCAACCAACGCTCGCTAACGGCATCGAAAAGTGCGGACTTATCCGCGAAGTGTCCATAGAGTGCAGCATGAGTTACACCCAATGACTTTGCTATATCGCTCAATTTGACTCGGTCAAATCCGACCGACTTCATCTGTTCGATCGCATAATCGATTGCTTTATCTTTTAATTGTTCGGATGACAAACCGGTACGGGGCATCTTTTTACCTCTACCTATTTATATCTTACAAAGCTTGACTTTTGTAAGTAGTCTGGATTATTCTTACAAAAGACGAAGTTTGTAAGTTGTAAGTTTATGGCGCGAAAGCGTCATAGGAGTGGACATGAAGACATCAACCCAGCTTGGCGGGACATACTCTTTCCCCGGCACGAATTTAACAGTTAACCGTATGGGATACGGTGCAATGCAATTGTCCGGCCCTGGAATCTTTGGACCTCCCAAAGATAGAGATGTCGCTAAAGCCGTTTTACGCGAGGCCATTGAATCTGGGGTCAACCACATCGATACGAGTGACTTTTATGGACCGCATGTCACCAACCAAATTATTTGCGAAGCACTCTATCCATATCCTAAGGACCTGGTTATCGTCACCAAATTCGGTGCGGTGCGTGGCGAGGACGCATCATGGATACATGCTCGCAGCAAGAAGGAACTGATCGCCGCTGCGCACGACAATCTTCGCAATCTCAAGCTCGAAGCAATCGATATAGTGAATCTTCGGGTTGGCGAATTTATGGATCCGGATGAAAATTCAATTGAAGAGCCATTAAGCGCGATGATCGAATTGAAGAAGCAGGGTTTGATCAAACACATTGGTTTGAGCACCATAAGTCAAAAGCAATTCGAAGAAGCGGAGAAAATGACGGAAATCGTATGTGTTCAAAATATGTACAATGTCGCGGCTCGAAAAGACGATCATTTTATCGATTACCTGGCCGCGAAGGGTGTTCCGTATGTACCTTACTTCCCGCTAGGCGGATTCCAGCCACTGCAAGTGGAAGCGCTAAATAAGATTGCAGAAGAGATCAAAGCGACACCTATGCAAGTTGCTCTTGCCTGGTTGCTAAGACGTTCGCCAAACATGCTACTGATACCAGGTACCGGTTCTCTTGGACACCTGCGCGAAAACATTCAAGCGGCATCGCTCGATTTGTCGGATGAAGTTATGATCGAATTGAATGCGATCGGCGGAAAGTAAAAAGAAATTGTTTGGCGCTAATTTCTCCGATGTTATCTAGGTGAACTTAGCGGACGATCGAACTTGACCGTTTCGGTAAGCCGTTTTAAAAATTTGCGTACTCGAGATAGTGGATGATTTGGAAAATCAGCATCGTAGATTTCCGATTCGGACCCAGTGCCTTCAGCTGAGAAGGTCATAACAATCTCGCCCGTACTTCTAGTTTCTAATTGGTGGTGGAGAATGATGCGACTTCCCAGAATTGAGAATTAAACTAGCGATCTAGAACATTTTGTTTGTCCAGGTTTTCGGTGTCTTTTCGTTGATAATTTCGAGATCGAGGTGATAGCGGAAGCGGCGGGTCTTGTTGTCTTTGATGAAGTCGATCATCTTCTGGAGACCTTGCTTCAAACTTACTGTCGTTTTGTAACCCAGCATTTTGCGAGCTTTATCTGCAGAGCAAGTTGCTAACTCAACTTCTTGCGGGCGGCCCGGAACGTAAATTGGTTTGAGATCGAAATTCAATAGTTCCGCAATTGTCTGTGCAAGTTCATTTATGGTGATGACGTCTTCATCTGGGCCGATGTTGATTACTTCACCAACAACATTATCTCTGAACACCATTTCTTTCAAGCAGTAAATATCGTCGTCGATGAAAGAGAAGCAACGCTTTTGCGAACCATCACCGTAGATGATCGGTTGGCGACCTTGCAGCATCAAGTTGATCATAATTGATGCAACGTTGCGGTAAGGATCATCATATTTCTGGCGAGGTCCAATAATGTTGTGCGGCACTGCAATTACGTATTCAACATTGTGAATTTCGCAGAGGTTTCTCAACAAATGCTCGGCCGAAAGTTTTGCGATGCCGTATGGATCTTGTGGACGCGGAATGATGTCTTCTCTAAAGGGCGTTTCGTTAGTTCCATATCTAGCCATCGAAGAACAGAAAATGATGCGCTTTACGCCGTTGGCGATCGCAGCACTAAACAACGAAGCGGAACCTGTAACGATATTTTCGGTGATGAGGTGAGGCGAGAATACCGACAGCCCTTCATAAGCCGTAGCTGCAGCGTGAAACACAACCTCGCAACCTTTGGTGATCTTCACCATGGAGTTGCGTCTGCAGATGTCGTACTGATAAAACTCGGCATCTGGTGGGACATTGATGAGTTCACCGCCAATCAATGTGTCGCATCCAACTACCTCATGGCCCTCAGCCAGGAAGGTTTCGGCGAGGAAACTACCCAGAAAGCCTGCAATACCTGAAATGAAAATTCTCATGGAAACCGCCAAAAAAACGACCGAAATAAGATAATACTGGAGCGCAGCCCGAGCGTAGTTACGATCTGGCTGTGAAGCGCGTCTAATCCTATCAAAATTCTGCTCTAAATTTGAGGTAGAACCAGGACTGGCGCTTCCTACGGAGAATTATTTCGAGATTCTAATAGATGCCAACTGTATCAATTTGTCTGCCTGTATATAACGGTGAAAACTTTCTAGCCATTGCTATTGAAAGTGCTTTGGCGCAGACGTTTGAGGATTTTGAGCTCCTGATTGCAAATGATTGTTCCACGGATGAAACCCAGGCCATTATTGAGAAATATGCCAGGCAGGACAAACGTATCAAGCCCTGGATTAACGAAAAGAACCTGAAATTGTTCGGCAACTACAACGCCTGCATTGAAAAGGCTTCTGGAAAGTACATAAAACTTTTCGCTCACGATGACACTTTCCATCCGACTACAGTCGAGCGTATGGTTTCTGTATTGGAACAATATCCAAAAGTAAATTTGGTGACAACAGCGCGCTGTTGGATAGATGAACGTGGCGAACGCATTCCTCCAGATTCAGAAGCGGCCGCAAAGACAATGCGCCCTTTTGATAAGGATGTTTTGTTCGCTGCGGAAGAAGCTATTACGACTACCTTGCGGGAAGTTAGCAATTGGCTCGGTGAGCCTTCTTCGCAAATGTTCAGAAAAGTTGGTGCCGATGGCGGCTACGACATTTCATTCAAACAAGTAGGCGATCTCGAATACAGTTATCGGCTGTTGCAGCATGGTGACTACTATTACATTGCTGATGAATTGTGCCAATTCCGAAGCCATCCGGAAAGTCACAGTACTCGCCGCACATATGATTTAACGGCGTACCTGGACTGGTTCTTGCTGGGTTCGAAGTACAGCAAATATCTCGACATTGCCGGCATTTCGCATAACGAATATTGTCTGAGCGTTATTCGCATGCTCACTCAGAATTTAGAAGATCGATTGACTGAATCAATGCGATTAGGCAATGAGCAGCGCTGTGATGTGTTGCAAGAATTCTTTGGTGGTATAGATCCACTCAATTCTTTTCAATGCCAGAAAAATGGACCCAGAGATTTCGAAACGGAACTTCGCGCTCTAGGCATCATTGCTTTTGTGCAAGCAGCTATTGCGGAAAACGAAATGCGCATGTTGCACGATCAACTTTCGCCACCACATACGCCTGAACCTTTGCCTGAAGATAGCTTTCTGAGAAAAGTTCGGCCTGCTTTTTCATCCGGCGTATCGGAAATCAAACGCACCCTCGATAGACGGCACAAAAGGGTTGAAGCATTGAAGTATGCTGTGCGGAAAGGGCACGTCAATCATAAGTCTTCGCAAGAAACCATTCGAGGATTGCAAGAAGCTATCGCCGCTAAAGATGCAGAAATTGCCTCACTGCGACAATCTCTAAGCGATGTCGGAAACAGCCTTTCCTGGAAGGTTACCGAGCCGCTGCGAATGCTCAAAAAGCGTTAATCGGATACGGGGTTAGTGACCTGGTTTTAGTTCTGGCATCTTGAATTCTTTGTAATCCGCAGGGATAGCAAGAGAGACGTCACCTGGCTTTGCAGAATAGGATTTGAGGTCAGATGATGACTTATAAGAACCACCATCTGTCTCAGAATGGACCATCACGTGAACATCATCCCCAATCCAGGTACGACTTATGGCATTGCCTACCTTGCCTTCGTAACCGTGACAAGGATGACCATTGAACGTGTTAGAGCCCAATGACTTAAATTCCTTTTTCATAACGCTTTCGTCTTTATAACCTTCTGTCAGCGGGTTCTTCATATACATGTGTTGTCCGTGCATCACAGAAGTAGTTGTCTTTCCTGGATAGTCAATCAGGGACTCGACCTTACCGCCAGGACTATCACTTACTGTCTTCATTTTGCCTTTGCCATCAGAACTTATTTTTGTAGTCGTTTTCATTCCTTGAGTAGTCTTTTCGTAAGTCGCTTCGAAAGCTGGTGGAATTTCAGCAGCCAAAGCGGAAAGTCCGCAAGAACTCCAGATGGCGGCTAATAGAACGGATTGCTTTAACATAAATATCCTTGCTGTGTGCTGATCATAAGTGGGCCCAAAGAATATCAGTTTCCTGCATTTTGATCGCGTTTGCTATTGAATCGTCGTGTTCATCAAAATCACATGATCGCTAGCCAATCCAAGTGGCTTGCCGTTCGAATCCAATGCTCTCACTCTCAATTGATAAATGCCACTTGCCTTGAAGTCTCGGCGATAAATTGCAAAGAAGCCCTTGGTGCCTGGAGCTGTCATTGTTCGGCTGGTGTGATCGCTTAGTGTTGGACTATTCAATATCCCAAATGGCGTGTTTACTTCGGATATTTCAAGAAGTGTCTTAACGGCACCCCCAACGTTGCTGGTATCAAAGATTATCTTGCAAGTATCACCCATCTCGCTTGCGAGAATCACGCCTTCTCTTGATTGTTTTAATTTGGAATCTACTTTAATCGATGGTATTTGCTCGCCACCATCTGTAGCGTCGACTTCCGTGAGGTAAATATTCCAACCGCGTGGGAAAGTGAGCATCAAATGGCTGATATCACCACCTAAACTCCAATTAGCGTTTCCACGCATTGGAACCGTAACAACCTCCCCTTTCCCGCCTGGACAAACAGCTACTTCTTCGGAGATCTCGACATGGTGAGATTGCAGGTCATTCTTAAACTGCACGTTTAGGAGAGGTGGTTCCTGGTAAACTTTGCCACCAATAAAATCGAACTTGAATGTCAAAACTTGTGCTTTCCAGCCATCCAGTTGTTTATTGAAATCCAGTCTTATGAGTGCATGTTTGTCGTTGTTTTCGCCCGATAGCGCAACGAGACCATTTTTGCCCACGCTTACATCCGATTTGTTCTGAAGAAGTTCAACTAGATCTTTGCCTTTCCAACAATAATCGTACCTTTCTTCTTGAGCACTGAGCCTCAGTGGTTGCAGGGTTTTAGTTTCAACGTTCCATCGATAAACGACGGGAATGCTGCTTTCAGGTACAACAAAATTTTGTCTTCTCACTCCAAAAGTAAAAGTCTTGTCGCCTGGTGCAAAAAAGCCACCATAGGCTACGGGCTTATCTAAATAAGGTGGGCCCATCATGGCATCAATGGCATTTATTCCTACCGCTGCGCCTTTCAATTGATTGGGTACTCCCACAAAATAAAGTAGCGGTGGATTTGGATTGGCGCGATAAAGATCATTTACGGCTTTGGTGAACAACTTCATCTCAATGCCGGCTGCTTCCCATGTCTTGTTGACCTTATATAAGGATATTCCGGCGGCTACAATCATCGTGCACAAAGCGACAAGGCTTGCTCTTCTTAAGAACCGCGGCTTTTCGAGGTAGGACAAACCAATGGTGATTAGCATGCACATCGGTGCTGTGGAGATATAAACATTGCGCGTGCCTTCAAAGTTATCTCTCAGCCAGAAAAACTTGATAATCGGGATAATAGTAATTGCGGTCCAGGCTATTAAAAACAATGCTCGTCTGCCTACATCTTTATTAAAAGCCGAAAGTAAAAGCATGGCTAGAATACTGAATGCAAGACATACACACCATAAATAAACAAGTACATTGCTCATATTCATGGTGTGGGAATTGAAAGGAACAAACATGACCTTGAGCGCGTGCAACCACTGCGGTGCATAGCTAAGAATTGGATCGGAACCTAACGCGCTGCTATAGCCTCCAAGAAACGTTCCGAAAGCGATGTATCTAACTTGAAAGTACGCGGTCAAAACCAACCAGAAAGGAAGAGTATTTCGAATCGGTAGGAAAAAACCATCCTTACGTACAAGCATTGAATAGAGAAAAAGAATTGCTGGAATAGTAACAGCCGATTCTTTCGAACATACTCCTAGTGCATAACAAAAAACGGATGCCGCAAGCAGTCGCCGCTTTTTTACATAGTTCCATCTTACGAAGAACCAAAGACAAAGCACGCAAAATAAGGTTGACAGCACATCGCCCCGGCAAGCTATCCATGTCGATGCTTCAGGATGAATTGGATAGAGAGCAAAAAGCCCTCCTGCAGAAATGGTCCAGATCCATCTAGATGCTTTGGTGCCGGTGGCCAGTTGAAAAGTTAAAAGTCCAATTGCAGTGCTGGCAGCCAGGTGAAAAAGGAGACTGGTAAGGTGATATCCAAAGGCGTTGGTTCCCCAGATGCAGTAATCGGTATACATGAATACTGCTGCTAATGGTCTATAGAAGTAAGTGGTAAAAACGCCCATCCAAGATGAGTAAAAGTTCTGCAGCACCAAGTTTGGATCGGCAGCTGCTTTGTAGACCCAAGCTAGGTGCCCGTAATCATCGCCGTTAAAGATGTTCTGTAAAACTGGACTGTAAGCAACTACTGTTGCGACTATCAAAATGGCTATGGAAATTCTCGGTAACAGTCTATTTAGCTTAGACGATATTGTTTCGGTGATTTCGGAATTCATGTTGACTTAGTTGGAACCATCGTTTGCAACATCTCTGGGTTGTTGGTTTCGAGGTATTTATATAATTCCTTCAGACCATCTAATAGGCTCCACTTAGGAGCCCATCCTAACTCTCTGGCTGCCGCAGAAATATCGCAGCCGGCGTGTCTGACATCGCCATTACGGTATTTAGCACAGACCACTGCAGATGGTGCCGAATGGTAGTTCGTTATCATTTCAGCCAACTCAGTTAGTTTTGTTGTAACGCCGGAACCAATATCGAGTTGGCGGTGCCCTTCTTTTGGTGGCGAGACAATTGATTTCGCTAGAGCATCCAATACATCGTCGATATAGACGAAATCGCGAGTAATCAAGCCATCTTCATAAAGTTCGATTTGCTCATGATTTTTCGCCAATCGCGAAAATAGAATGACGATACCAGTGTAAGGATTGAATGGTGATTGACCGGGTCCATATACATTTTGAAGGCGGAGAATACTGAAAGGAACGCTGAAAGAGAAAGACCAATTTCTCAATATGTGTTCCTGCGCCAGTTTCGTGCTGCCGTAAACGCTGGTTGGATGTTCTTTGGTTATGCCATTGACAGACCGAAGAGGAACACCATCGAAATCCCATTTAGCGCTGGCAAGTTGTGTGTTTGATCGTTGTCCGGGATAGAACACATCACCATTTCTGTTTTGCCACGCGCCTTCTCCATAGACGGCCCGACTGCTCGGAAGCACTATCTGTTCGGGAAGTACTTCGCAGCGGCTCAACGCGTCGAGAAGCTCGGTTGTGCCTAATATATTTGTTCTGGCATGTTTGCTTGCTTCACGCAGTGATTGACCTGTGCCAGTTTCTGCTGCTAGGTGAACCACAATGTCCGGACGAAAATCACTGAATAAATCTGTCCAGGTTGATGGTTCACAAATATCGGCAACCACGAGTTCTGCCGCTTCGTGCAAATCTTTTGGACGCACTCTGCCTGGATGAACCTGAGACAAGAGATTGTCTACTGCTACAAAACGGTTTGCATCCGCCGCAAAGCGATGCGAGAGAGCGCAGCCAATAAAGCCTGCACCGCCTGTTACTAAAATGTTCTTATCCTTAAGGAGCTGACCCAAGACTAACCCGCTCGTGTGCCGTTTAAAGAGAATACCACTTAATGCGGTTGGTTCTGAGATCGCAGCTTACGCAGGGGAGCTGTCACTTTCCACGAAGTGCTATCGCCCATTTCGGTTAGTTGTTTGCGCAGAGATTCTATTTCCTTATCTCGTTCTAATAAGGTGTGTTTAAGACCGTATAGTGCTTCTGCCAAACCTGGCCAGGCTTCAGACAGAGGCGGATCTCCCAAGTTCCAGTTGATCTCATTGAGTGCCGCTTCCTCATTAACCCGGCGTAATTGATTCTCCAAAGAGACTCCCTGGAGCAATGCCAGAGCGGAGAGTGCTTTAAATTCTGCTGGAAGATTGCGCTTGGCATTCTTTTCACAAGCAAAAAAGGAAAGCGGATCTTGGTTATTTAGCATCTGGCGCAGGAGCAAGCTCTTGTCTTTGGATATGGCATCCGTGTTATAGAGAGATGCTTCGAAATGATGAGTCCATAATTTTATGAATTTGAGGCAATACTCTTCAGGAGTGATTCCTGCCATCTTCAAATACTCACGATACTTATTGCCGACAACCAGCCATTCTAGATATGTACTCAGTTCAGTGCTGTTAGTGGTTGTCCAACTTGCCGAATGCTTGCGAAATTTGCATAGCTCTTCGGCAACAAAGTAATGATCTCCTTTTAAAAGCTGGCGATAGTTGTATTCCATATCGCCGATTTGTCTGAAAGATTCATCAAGACCACCATCAATGTTCTCGGCCCGAAACATCTGCGAAGCAGGCTCTCCAAGCCAGTTATATTGATTCCTTAAGGTGGATATGATCGCTTCTATTCCATTTGTAGTCGTATCAACATCGAATGGTTTTGTTAGCTGAATGTCTAAAGGAGTTTCAATTGGAATGGGTTTGCCGTTTTCGTCCATCCAGATGCGGGTGCAGTTGATGAGTGTAACGTTTGGATTTTTTTCCATTACATCAACGAATCGCTCTAACATGCGCGGCAGCAAAACGTCATCTTGAGCGAATAGCTTTACGTATTTGCCTGTGACTCTTTTGATGCACGCGTTGTAATTGCCGTAGTGCCCCAAATTTGTGTCATTGGTCCAGACTTTAATCCGACTGTCACGAGCGGCATACTCTTTCATTATTCGTGCGGAATCGTCTGGTGAACAATCATCACCAATTAATAGCTCGAAATCAGAATATGTTTGGGCAAGCACACTTTCGATTGCTTCACCCAAATATTTAGCGCCTTTGTACAGCGGCAAACAGACGGAAACTGTGGGCATTACGCCGCTCCTGTGCAAGTACAGCCTAGGATAATACCATTTATTCGGTTCTGCCAGCCGGTTCTAGCAATCTCTCAAGCTTGCGTTGCTGCTTTTTTAGCTTCTCTTGCTCAGCAATACGAAGTGGTATGTAAAGGAAAAATGCAAAAAGCCACGCCTGAGCGGAGAAAATACCGATATTGAATTTTTCTGTTCCAGGAAAAACTCCTGAGGTTACTATGCCGAAGATTGTTCCGGCAAGTAAAGCAGTCATGGCTGGTCCGCGCCACAATGGCAATTCGTCATAAGAAGGTACTGTGCAAGAAGCGACTCGACCAACACCAAATAAGGTGGCACCCAAAAGCCATTCTGCCAAAACAATTACAGTGGGAGTCGGCATGATTATGCAGTTCAAAGAAGCCAGTACCTCTGTTGATTTCACAGCTCCGAATGCAGACAACAAGACAGCGCATAACGCGCCTAGCAAAGCAATGATTGCAGACCAATTTCTATGCGTAAGTTGTTTCAAGTTTTCGCATGCTTGTACGGCACCAAAAAGATTTGAATCATTGCAAGCAAAATAGGTGGCACCTAAAACGAATGCTGCAGCTGCTGCAATACCACCGAAAGAAAAGCTATTCATAAATGCTGTAGCGGCGGAATATTCTGTTATTCCCGAAACTTTTGCTGCCATCCATCCGGCGGTTGGAAAGATAACTTGTCCAATTAGTAACGCAATAATTAGAGGAATTGCTGTCGACTTTATGCCGGATTTTGCGTGGCGCCAGTAATCACATTCGTTGCCCCAAACGGCCAATCCAATTACGAATGTTGAAACCATCGTGATGGCACCTGGCATTGCAACAGTTGCCGGCTGATGGAGAACCGAAGGTGGAAGCACTGATGCCGCTTTGTAAAACGTATAGCCGATCCAGGCAATCATTGAGGGAGCTGCGATGTATCGCGCAAAATTGGCAACACCTTTGAACCCGAAAAAATTATTGACGGACATTAATACAGCAATAATGGCTGATAATGCGACGACCGGAACATTTAGATTGAACAAACCCCGCAGGGCTTCAGCATAGTAAAGCGCGAATAAGCCATATACGGCGGTGAAGAGCCAGATGAGGTTGAAAGTAATTACTCGCGAGCCAATCGTACCGAAAACATTTCTGCTTAGAGCCGTATAACTAAGTCCGGTTCGTGCACCTAATTGTGTCGCTGGTATGGCGTATAAGAGCAAAACGAGACAGCTGAGAGTTGTGCAGGTGGCAACCTGACTGAGAGTTAATCCTCTCTTGTACCACTCAAAACCGATCATCACCGCCGGAAAAGAAGTAACCATAGTTAGCCACAAAAGCCCCATAGTAAAAGGACCTTTGCGTTCGCTAAGGGGAACCGGCGATATGGCGAAATCAGTTTCTTCTTGGCTAGGAGTCGTCATTGCACGTCTATTTGGTCAGTGACTGCGTGCCGTTTAGATGCCTAGATAAAGGTAACAGGTCTTGGCTACCGCGTCTAGCCAATGTATATCCGAATATAAATCAAATAAGTATCTAGGTGATTGCCTGAATGAGTATCGAGTGATCGGCTCTGGTAGCTAGCGTTTAGCTTCACGTTCGTCGCGTTCGTCGCGTTCGTCGGCGCGCTGAAATTCAATTGCCATTTTTACGAATCCGATTGCGTTGTCGACGTGAACAATTGCATGCGCTTGAAGTCCGCGCGCGTGGTGGTCATCTTCTTCTTGAGAAATATCCTTTCGAGCGCGATCCAATAATTTGAGCGCTTCTTCCAGGCGCCCTTTGTGGTTTAGATGGGCATCTACATTTGGAACATTGGAGGTGTCTTTCCAATCGTCTTTTGCTGCCTTCTTCACTTCTTCTACAGCGGCATCGATTTCGGCGGTGGCATTGTTTTGGTCTGCCCTCACATTTGGTGCGCTAGGTTCTTCAATAAAGACTCTTGCTGTTTTCAAATCAGCTATTGCATGCATGTATCGAGGATGGTCTCCAAAGAAGCTCGCTTGAACGGCAGATGGCGACGAAAGAACAGCAAATACGGCTATAACAGCTCCGAACGCACTCAACTTGGACATGTAGGCCTCTCTTGTTCTCATGACATCCGGCAAATTTCTGACTGTCTTGTGACGGTTGAGGTTTCAATTTAGTTCAATCGATTTTCAACAGAATATATTTATGTACCGAAGCTATGTGGAATCAGTAAGGAATAGACAAGCAATGCGAACGCTTTTTAGAGGTCTACTAACAGCTTTCCTATTTGTTCCCCCAGCAATAGGAGTGCCTTCCCCGCAAGATCTGGAGCTGGAAGGAAAAGGGTCAATTCCTAAAAATGGCGCTCAGAAACTATTAGTGCATATAGAGCAGCCCACTGATGACTATTCGTCGCAGGTGGTTTCGCTTGCGGGAATCAACGGAGACAAAACTATTTGGAAAAAACAATTTCCGATCAAAGAGCCGATCAACACGGCTAAATCTGGAGCGCAGATAAAGGGGAAGGACATTTTTCTATGGTCTCAAGCACCTTCCACTGCGTTTACGACAACGCAACGATTTTCATGGGATGGGACTGCTCTTCTTTTTAAAGAGAAGACTGAAAACGACCCATCTGCCAATGCAATAAAAAAGTACATCGACATGGCTGCTCACGGCACCGAAGAGCAGTATGAGAAAGCCAAAACAAACGACGAGCTTACGATCATGTATCCAGGCAACTACGTGAATGGAGCTGCGATTGCCCGAATTATTGATGCCGGTCACAAAGCTGCAATGGTGGATTATCACGCCGGGCACATAACAAAAGCGGCGGCCAGAATGGAACTTGCATTTGATTGCGCAACTGATTGCTGGTTAGAAAACGAAGGAGCTGATTTTAAAGAAAATGATGCTGCCTGGGATCAGTGGCTCTCTATCTTTAATACAGATGGACTGAAAGAGGAATTGCCTGTATCGAAATACATACCAGCTCTGAATGACTATGGATATTTTCTTCAGAGAGACGGTGATCTAGATGATGCAATTGCGCTTTACAGATCTCTATTGAAGCGAGACCCCAACCGAACTCCCGCTTATTTAGATCTTGCGAATGCCTTATGGGATACAGGTAAAAAATCAGAAGCGAAAAAATACTATGTGATTTATGATACTAGAATGCGCACCGCCGGTAAAGGCAAATGGGTACAAGCTGTGGTGCATGAGCGCATGAAGTAAGAATACGCGAATTGTCATTGGTGGGTTGTCGATAGTAGAATCGGGTAAAATACAGATAGATATTCTTCGAGATGGTCCAAAACTTGCGGAATTGTCGGATCGTAGCGAAAAAGGGAGAATATCTTGAGCATTTCAAACATAATGACCGGCGAAGGTTGGTATGCCATCCTCAACAATAATGGCCGCTGGTTCTATACGGAAATTGTTTGCTGGGCTGTTACCAATACATCTGATCGGCCAAGTGACGCAGTCACGGGTTTATGCATTAACCCCAAAGGCGGTGCCGATCTCGTTTTTGCCGATACCCTTGGAACAGTGAAATCCTATGCACGTACTCTCGAAAACGCGCAATCTGTGTCATCGCAGTACCAACAAGGAATTTTGAAATAGCTGCGAAATGGACCGACTGCTTCGGTAATTCTTTTGCGTGCATTCAACTTGCGGTTGGCATTGTTTCGGGTCCAAGCAATCGGATAGGAAAGATCTCGAGTTTTCCTTTTGCTATTTCAAAACCGTCTATTGAAAACAGACTGAACAGCGTTCGCTGCAAATATCGTGAGCTGACTAAGGACGGTATATGAACAAATTAGACAAGGCATGTCCCTCTTGCAAGGGCACAAACGTCAACCTAGTCAAACAAGGGTCTTATCCTGTCGTCATTTACCTTGGGATTTTTTCCCTGGCTAAAACAGATTTCTATGTATGTTTAGATTGCGGCTTCGGACAATTCTGGGTGGATTCCGAGAATTTGCGGAAGGTACGCGATGCGAAATTGAAAAGTGAGTTCTAGTAACCAGGAGGAACCCATGCGGGGTCTGTCGCTCTAGTTAGTCAGATAACGCAGTTTTTGTATTCTTTGTGGAACAGACAGGTATGGGTCGAGAGAATGAGTGATGAAGAGTTTGAGTGCGGCTGGATAATGATCAGGCGCACTTCACAGTATGTGAATCGCTTAAGACAGATCAATATTTTCATTGATGATCAGAAGGTAGGGGGTGTAGCAAATGGCGAAAGTAAGGCTTTTGAAGTAACGCCTGGTCAGCATTCGGTTTTTGCAAAGATCGATTGGTGCAAGGCGCCGGCAATCGAAGTCGCAATTTCTGCTGGCCAAACGGAAACCTTGATTTGCGGCAGTGAGCTTACCGGTCTCAAATTAACATTGGCAATTTTCTATGCGTTTATCCCCAGCAAATGGATCTACTTGCGCAAAAACAATTTGGACACAATTTGAGAAAAGGTATTGCTTATTCTTATTGTGATAACCATGTTTAATTGATCAAGATTTTAGTATGGATGCAGAAACGGAACCAGCAAACAATCAATCTCGACCAGAAAAAGCAATCGCTGCAATTATACTGGGACTCGTCATTTCCACTTTGCTTGTGTTCGGATATATCATGCTCGCCTACTTCCTCGGATTCTATCCTTTACTAGGAATCGCCTTAGAAAAGGACACAGCTATTAACATCACAGTGATGGGCGGGGTCGTTTGCTTAGCGACCGCATTAATCTCTTGGGTGCTTGCTGCTACGGCACCCACGGCAAGACATGTTTGGTCAAATGGTCTAGCTGTTTTGAGCTTTATGAGCATGGGTGTTCCTTTGGTAAGCACGATAGCTGTTATGCTCGTACCTCCAACGGAACAAATTAAAGATCGTAGCGGTGGTGTGGCGGATGTAGTCATTGGTCTATTCATCTTCGAGCTGACCGGCCTTGCAGTCATCTGGGTAGTCGGTCTCGCTCTTAGCGGTTTATTTTTTTTGCTTAGTGTCCTACTGAGAAGGGCGCGAACTTAGTCCGTTTTGGAAGTCTTTTAGATCATGCTTTAACGCACCAAATTTCAACCTCTCATCTTCATGCTCATCCGCATAATATGCTTCCTGCACGAGGAAAACGGGATTCCGTATTCCATGCGCCGTAGCCTCTTTAGCTGCATTCATTACAGCTATGGCTGGAGTACCGTAGATGTCTAGAGCAATCTCCTCCGCTAGCGGTCCGACGGCACCAAGACTGTCCAGAAGCCCGGCAACTCGTCCAGGCGCTGCGGCAACTGACTTATGTTCGAAATTACTTCTATGCTTCGCTTTTTCTTCTATAAATTTGTTCTTTATCGCGAATCGGAAATCTCTCTAGCACTGATTTACAACCGGAAATTACTTTTGGCAAATAGCTTTGGTCGAGTTCGAATTTGAATTGATGTCGCTGCGTTCCTAGATGGGGAGTAATGTCAATAATCACGGCAAGATGCCCTAACTTATCAACTGACGTCTTGACGTTTAGCTCAGGCTCCATACAATCTAAACTGGCACTGCCAGCCATTGTGGAGTACATTGTCACACTTTCTTCTTTCCATTTTTCAATCTCTGGTAAATGGATTTTGGGTCCGCTTATCCAAACGTCCGCTCCAAGAGCGGAACAATTTACTGTTACTCGAAGCCAGTTTCCATCCCAATAGTCCATCGCCTGCTCAAACTGTCTTCCGTGAACCCAAATAAGCAGACCACCCAATTCGATGTCTGCAGCTCCAGCAGGTTTCTCAGTGATGTTCCCCATTGCAAAACAATACCATTCGCGACCTAAAGACATTACGGTCCAGGCTATGTAATAAGCCTCGGAACATAATCAACATAAAATTCAAGCTGGGTAACAATTTCAATGCCAAATTCCTTTGGCAAGAGGCCAACGTGGGAATTAAATTTCAGTTTGTAAGTCGGACTGATAGGCACAATTTTCTCTTCACCAGAAACTATCTTACCGATGAAATGAAACCAGCCACCGTAAGAATGAGCAACAGTCCAGATTTCCGATTCTTTGCGAAAATCGATTCCTAGAGTTCGGAATATTTCCACCGCCTCAGGTGGGTGTACTTTCACTCGTTGCAACACAAAATTGCGGCAGTCCAGGCAAGCGCACTGCTCTGGGCTACCAGCCACAATCTGTTTGTAGACCGCTGATGTTGCAGCTCTATCATAGTCAACAGTCACATCTTGAATTGTTATCGTATCCATTCAACCCACCGCCGATAATAGTGTTTATTTTTCCCTTCTGTAAACGTTCCATTACTACATCAACTTAAAATGCTCTGCTTCGCTCTGTTACGTGTTCGCCTGTTCCCATCCATCGGTTGCAGATGCTGCCAACTCTCTGCCCTAGACGTTCGGCAGTTAACCGGTCGCCTTTAATAGGTGCCTCTTCTGCGGTCTGATCGCCATTGCTTTGACCCATTGCGCCAAGCCAGCTTCCAAGACGATTAACATCATCAACAGATCCGCCACTCCAATTGTTGCCCGGTGGATCGCCTCCACCGACCCAAATCATCCCCATCTGCGCAGCCAAAATTGACAATTGAACCAAGCCTTTTCTAAAAACGCCTTAAAAATAGCCGACACGCTTCCCATGTAACTCGGAGCACCAAATACGATGGCGTCTGATTTTGCGAGTGTTTCCATGATTGATTCATTGTTCCAACGTCCGTTGATTATGTCTGCTCCCTTTATTTCAATCAGGGCGACCTCGACATTTTTATTTTAATAGAGGGATGGCAACGATTCACGTAAAAATGGAAATAAATGTTGACCGCTCACGCTTGTTTCCCGAGAAATAGCGGGATAGTAATCCTGTATTGAGTCCTGTCCTCTGTGGGCGATTGAATGCCTACCGATCCGTTGACACCTCCTTCCAGCTCTCGGTAAGATGGTCAATACCCCGCAGAAAACTGGGCTACTACCTTTTGAAGCGGATTACAAAATAAGGAGAAGGTTGTGGGTCCTCAGCAAAAAAAAATCCACGCACAATTTTTAGTGATTATGGGCTCAAGCTCTGTTTTGTAGCTCGCATATTCGCGCGTCTTTAAGTGATACCATATTTGGTACTATCTCTTCTTGACACTCTGCTCAGCATGCGATATTGTGCTGATTGAGTGTTCCATTACAAACGCGCTGTGGTTGCCGATCCGTGCCAACGATAGCTGATCTTTCATGTGCAATTATGTTTGACGATCTAATCAACAAATTTGAAAAAATAGGTGCTAGAGCAAGAGTGCGTGTTCTCACCCAGCGGCGGCGCCTGTTCGCTGGCGAATCCCTGCGTAGGGCACCTCTAACAATCGATATTTTTTCACGCAATGGAGAGGAAATCTTTGATATATCTCTTCGTCCAGATGTCAAAGACACCATCGATTTTCAAGTTCAACAAATTCTTCCTGAAGAAAAGCATCTGGTGCTTGTTGCTCGGGAACTCGATAGCGATGGAAACTCAATTGCTAAGCATCATTTCCTCTGCGGTCACGATGAGCGTCACTGGTTTGTGGCCGGTGTTACCGGTGTTAGTTCAGTTTCAGATGCAATCGCTGCTCTTAAGCCTCAAGAAGTCCGCCAAGAAGAAAACCGAATACGCATAAGCAGAAAGAAAAGAAGACAACGTAGAAACGAGGTCTATGTACGTCAGGGTGAATGGTTCTTCATTCCGTCTGCGAACCTCACTGTGGACCCAAAACTGATATACAAGCATGAACCAATTCGACGGGGCGGTACAAGACGAGGCAAGCCACATTGGGCCGAATTCGCTTATCGCACTGGCGGCGAATCCGTGCGCGTTTGCCACTACTATCCAAATGGCTTAACGATCTCACAATACGAGAATCTACTTAAGACAAAACCAGAAGTTCTAAAATACTCCTGGTCAGACATGAAGCGAAATCCAACACTTTATGCAAAAGGAAGAATTACTCATCCTGATCACGCAACCGTAATCCTCTCGGATTGGCATCGAGTAGTGATGAATGCTGAGCGCCGCACCGAAACTGTTGCCTTTCTTGATTGAGGCGCTTATGGCAAATTACAAACGGGGCTATGATAAGCGACGTGGCAGTTTTTGCAAAATTTGCAAATACGGGAAACGCCTAGGGAACAGCCAAGTAGCAAAAACTACTAAAACAAAAAGATTGGAATCTCAAATTAGAGCCCAATTCATCACCAGGTAAGAATTCATCGAAACTCCATGGTCAGCTGGAATCTAGCTATACTGGGTGAATTCGGATGTTGCGAGGCCTGGCTTGCAAGAACATTTATGCTGAAACTTACAGGAAGGGGAATCAATGAAATTGAACGACCCACTTGCGGACCTCATCCTCAATTTCCTTATTGCTGCACTCTTTGCTTAAAAAGCCATTCATGCCCGCCTGCATGCATTTTTCTTTGATGTCACTCTTATGACTGGCGGTCATACCGATAATCGGCGTGTGAATTCCGGTCACTTTTTCAACGTCTCGAATCTTTGCCACGCACTCGAACCCATTCATCAACGGCATTTCATAGTCCATAAGCACTAGTGAGTAATTGCTAGTTTCCAATTTTGCTAGTGCCTCCAAGCCGTCGCAAGCCTCATCAACTGCACATCCGAAAGCATTTTTCAGGACCCTGACCATTCCTTCCCGAATAATCCTTGTATCATCCACTATCAATATTTTGTGCATGGGCGCCTTTCATCTGGTTTTCCTTCTATCATCTTGTCAGCTCACGGTAAACAATAAGTGAACAATGCCGTTTGATTTGCGAGTTCGCTCATTGCCAATATTCGCGACCTCGTATGCAAAGCCCTCTCGTGTGATGCCATTGTCGGCTCCTCGTTCTTCAAGGCTGTAAACCATTTCATCAACAATACGCATGATGATGATGATGATCTTTCTGAAAGTTACGCGAACAGCTTCGGCTCAGGTGCACTTCTTTCAGAAATACAAAACAGAGCAGTCACCCCTCCATTTCGCCAAGAAACATCGAAAAGAGAACACCGGTCTTGCCTGATCGGTAAGCCTGTGTGCATTGAAACATAATGAGTATGTCAATCACGCTCTTCGTAGTCAAGGTCAACGAACAATGTTTTCAAAGATCTGGTCACGTGTTGGGTAAACGACTACAGCGCTGTTCTGTCAGTTGTAATCAGCTACTCTTTTGATTTGCGGCGACTACAAACGTGAGACATCCTCAGAGCTTAACCATAGAACAAACAGTCGGCCACGGTTGCTTCCCCTAACTCGCACAATTCCGTGGAAACGTCAGAGACGATCTGAGTCGAGACTTCCTCAGCCAAACGTTTTAAGCCCAAATCGTTGAGTGCAGCGCTGATTAGTTTACCGGCAGAATCTTGAGCCACGTTCGACGGATTTTCCGAACGCTGCTTTATTTTGCCAGCTGAAGAATGAATGAAGCTGAGCAGAAAATATGGAGCGATTGCACTGATTGCTAAGGTGACTTGGTCAATGCTGCCAGACAGTTCAACTTCTCGTAGGAAAACTGCGTCATCCAGCGCTCCAGCGTTGACGTTCTCGCTAAGAGTAACCAAGTACCTGTAAGATCTTCCATAATCAAATTCGGTTATATTGACGATTTGAAATTCCGGAAACAGGCTTCGAAGAAGATTGTCGTAGCGATCAATTGGTGCTTTTGAGTTAGGTACGGACTCGAGAATGTGCTTGCGATCAATGGTGTCGATGACGAGCTCAATATCAGCTGGAATATCTACCATGTTGTAGCCTTGGACTATGCTGGAGAAGTTGATTGTCTATTCGCGCCGACGCGTTGTAATGAGGAAAGGTTTTAGCATATCATGGCACTTCGTTACCGCTCTGTTGTTAACTCGCTTAGCCGCCGGCGTGAATTACCCCGGTTACGTTTTTTCTGGTCAAATTTGTAAACCGGAAACGGCATCCGTTACGGATTTACGTATATCCTGACGATTGGGGTCCCCGCAATCGTCGCCTCAGCGAGTCTTTTAGTCGGTCGTGCATCCGCAGAACAGCTTCTTCACCTTCCTTGTCAGGAGCAGTTAAAATAAGCGAAGCCAATACCGCGTGAGCAGCTCAGTCGATAACACAGCTGCAAAGTCGTTCGTTCGTAGCTGCTCCTGTTTGGCTCGCCAAATGTCCTGGTTGTTATAGAGCGCTGTTTGAGAGCACCCTGACTGTTCCATCAAGTCCCCTATAGAAAACTGTTTCTGAAGGCGTACAAAGGCTTCACCCCTTAAGGTTCTAGCACGAATACAACGCTTGCTGAATCTTCGAATATTTTCTTGAAATGAGCGTGAAAATAGTCGTCGTCAGCAAGAACGAATTGAGCTCCAGATTTATTCATTTTGCTAACGAGAAAGTACTTAGTGTCCAATTTCGTAAGATGCTCATATAGTTCTTTGCCCTTTTGAAGCAAGGGAATAGTATCTGCATAACGACCTGGGCCAAGCCAATCGCCCATGAAAGTGCCATTCACGTAGTAATAGTTCTCGTGTTCATCGTTTAATTCATACAGATTGCCCTTCGGCAGTTGATTCAAATAATCATAAGCAGAATGAGTTGGATACGTATGTCCAAGAAAAACTCTGCGCTCACTTGCGGTTGAAGGAATCTCACCGTAATAGGTAAGGGTCTTAAAGCTTTTCCCGATCGATCCTACGATTGCAAATCCTGTAGCGCATAAGCAGACGCCAAAGTTGATGCCATTTGAAACCACCTTATTCAGCTTTTCATCTTTTTGCTCTTTATCGTTTAGCGCTTTGCTTGTGAGGACCCTGATGATCAGTTCAATTGTCGTTCCAGTGTAGAGGGCGGCGAGCGGAAGAACAGGAATTGCATATCGTGGATATTGTGAGGTGAGAAACCAGGCTAGTAAAAAACAAAGTGTCGGTATCAACATAATGGCGACGGACACATTTCCGCTTATGGCAAATGCAAATGCTAAAACTGTACCAACAAAAAACAAAGGCGCATAAGTCACCTGGAAATCCATAGATGGATTTGAAGAAAGATTCCAGAGAGCTAAAAGATAATTCGGCGCTGTGAATGCAAGCGTTCTGCTCAGCGAGAAATCGTGAATTTGCACCGCATAATCTTGCAATGTCCATAAGCCACCCAACCCGAATACAGTTGGTAAAAAAGGAAAAACGGGGTTTCCGGTTAGCAATAAATTTCGAATGAACCAGGGTGCGCTCACTAATATTGTGAGCAGCGGAGCCCAAAGTGCTTTTGCATAAAATTCTTTGGTTCTTACATGTTTTAGAGCACCATAGGCAAAGATACATCCTAAAAGGGCTAGAGCAAAAACGCCGCCTGTATATTTGGTGGCAACAGCGAAGCCACAAAATGCACCGCAAAGTTTTGCATACCATTTCCCTTGACCATCTTCTTTCAGGCATAAGCATAATGCCGTGTATGTAGCTGCCAAACACATAAGAGCCAGTGGAACATCTATGTAAGCGACAATGCTCAACTTTGTTGCTAATTGAGAAGAGAGCCATACACTGCATCCAATGATTCCGGCTCTAGCGGACAAGCGTTCTTTCAAAAAGGTGTAAATTCCAACCAGGATTAGAAAGTTCGCAATTAGTGGAAACTGTTGAGCGGCGATATCATCACATGCCGCCAACGCAGCCGTGAAAAGCATATCCATTTGCTCGTTAAAGACGGGATACCTAACGTAAGGAAGCAGCACTAAAGCGTGCTGTTTGACATAGAGCCGAGCACTGGCAAGGTGGTACATGGTGTCGTCAAATGAGTGCGGAGGATATAGGCTCGACAAGAATTCGAATGCACAACAGATCAAGATGAGCACTGCTGCAAATAGATTCAGCCCGGTACATTTGAGAAGAGTTTTTATGGCACTTAGGTTGGTGCGAAATCTAATTAGAAGCGATAAGGTGAAGAGAATTGCAACAACAATACTGTACAGACCATGAATTATTCCTAGGCAGAATATCGCGGTTCCCCAGATTCCTAGGCCAAGGCAACTGCGTAAAAAGTATTTTTCTAGCTTTGAGGACTCTTTAAGTGGTGCAACTAGCGATCCAACATTGAAGATTGAAAGCAGTAGCAATGCGTCTATAACTAAATATTTGAGAATAAATAATATAGATTGCATTCGTGTTGTTCGCGTAGACCCGTCAAGAAGAAAGACACTTACGTCCTTCGGTGCTCATCAATATTACACGATCAAAAATGCTCAAGCGCCTTAATAGCTCGGTAATACCAGGGGTTCGATAAATTCGTTCTTAGTCGTCCGTTAATCTGGAATGTGTGTAATGGTACATGGCATCAACAAAAATGAAATATGATAGTTGTGCCGATGGCTGTAAGCATTTTGGCCGTGTTGTTGCGGGATTGTAGCGGCACTAAATATGGTGTCGCCAATTGCCAATAAAGGTGGAGTGTTAATCCGCCCCAACAGGCTCGCCATTGGCGTTTAAGCCCAGTCGGGCTGAGCTATTCCATAAATAATTTGTGCAAGTGAATCAAGTTATTGATACGATCATAGGTGTCCGGTTACGTAAGACTACAAACTCATCAATGGAGATTCACTAATGAGTAAAAAAGCCGCAGAGCATCATAAAAAGGCTGCTGAGCACCACAAGAAAGCCGCTGAGCATCATGAGCATGCTTCCAAGCACCATGAATCAGGCAATCATGAAAAGGCCGCCCACCATGCGCATACTGCCACTGGTCACCAAGCTCATGCCGCACATCATACTTGCGAAGCAACAAAAGCACATACCGAAGAACACGGCAGCAAATAATCTTACTGATCGTCAACTTCATAAGAGCTCAAGATTTCTTGAGCTCTTTTTGTTATGCCACCATATGCAGAGCCATGAATACATGGCTGATGGTGTTCTGCAAATGGATATTCCGACTCTGCAGACGTATTACCGTTTCATTGCCTGGACGGACGATTTCTAACCATCCACTCAGCGTAACGCGACCTTTCTCAAAAAGAGCTTCCAAAGCTAACATTAGGCCAGTGTAGAGCCTGGTGTAAGAAGTCTTTTTAAAGTGCTAAGCTTCAGCAATGTGATCGTAAGATACGTATCTGGCCCTACGTATAGCTGAGGTTCAAATGAGCAAAGATGCAAAACAACCCTCCCACAAAGCGGTTGAGATAAACAATGCTCCGCCAATTGCTGAGCAGCCTTCCAATAAAAAATTAGATCAACTAGAACCATTTACTTGCGATGCTGACAATCAGCCTCTCACGTCTAATCAAGGCGTAAAAGTCGCCGATAATCAGAACTCGCTTAAAGCGGGATCTCGCGGACCGTCTTTACTTGAAGATCATTTCCTAAGAGAGAAAATTACCTCCTTTGATCACGAACGTATTCCTGAGCGCGTAGTTCATGCAAGAGGTGTTGCAGCACATGGCGTTTTCGAATCATATGGAACTGGAACAGCATTTTCGAAAGCTGGATTTTTAGCAAAGGGAGTCAAAACCCCAGTCTTTACGAGATTCTCGACCGTGGCAGGGTCCCGTGGATCGAGTGACATGGCAAGAGATGTTCGCGGTTTTGCCGTGAAATTTTATACTCAAGAAGGCGTTTTCGATCTGGTCGGAAATAATATGCCGGTATTTTTCATTCAAGATGCAATTAAGTTTCCAGACCTAATACACGCAGTAAAGCCTGAACCTCACAATGAAATACCTCAAGCGGCGTCAGCGCATGACACGTTCTGGGATTTCGTTTCCCTCTCTACAGAAGCTACCCATATGATTATGTGGGTCATGTCAGACCGCGCGTTGCCACGTAGTTTGCGCATGATGGAAGGCTTTGGCGTTCACACATTCCGTTTGATTGATAACAAAGGTGTATCTCGATTCGTCAAATTCCACTGGAAACCAGTCTTGGGCGCCGTTTCGGTATTATGGGACGAAGCGCTTAAAATCTCCGGTAAAGATCCTGATTTTCACAGACGTGATCTGTTTGAGTCCATCGAGTGCGGCGATTTTCCTGAATGGGAGTTAGGCGTTCAAGTTATTGAAGAAGAAGACGAATTCAAATTTGACTTTGACCTGCTAGATCCCACTAAGCTTGTGCCTGAAGAACTTGTACCGATACAAATGTTAGGCAAAATGACTTTGAATAGGAATGTGGAAAACTATTTTGCTGAGACCGAACAGGTAGCATTTTGCATTAGCCATGTCGTTCCAGGTATTGATTTCACCAACGATCCATTACTTCAAGGACGTTTATTCTCTTACCTCGACACCCAACTGAAAAGACTTGGTGGTCCCAATTTCCACGAATTGCCCATCAATAAATCGCTGGCGCCCGTCCGCAACAACAATCGGGACGGACACATGCGTCAGACTGTTGCCGCCGGCATTGCGAGCTATGAGCCTAATACTACTGGTGGTGGCTGCCCATTTCAATCTGGAGCCACGAAAGGTGGATTTACAACTTTTCCAGCCGAAACAGCAGGTCCTAAAATAAGAGATAGATCTAAAAGTTTCTTCGACCACTTCAGCCAGGCGACCATGTTCTATAACAGCCAGACTGATCCTGAGAAGGAACATATTGCCGCAGCACTTGAATTCGAACTTGCTAAATGTGAGACGCCAGCCATAAGAGAACGAATGATCGGTGTCCTACAGCACGTCGATAAAGACTTGGCTAATGCTGTAGCTGCTGAACTGGGCATTCAAACACCAGTGAAAATAGACGGACCTTTGAACATGCAGATGCCTGCGGATGCAGACGAAAAGGACTATCAACCGGTAACTAAGAAAGCGCAGCCAGCCACGTCCGACGCTCTTAGCCTAATAAAGAACTTGAAGCCAGGCGTTGTGAGCAGAAAAGTAGCGATTCTTGCAGCTGATGGTTTTGATGCCGAAGATGTTAAAGCAATTTTGAAGGCTCTTAATGCAGCTGGTGCACACGGAAAAATAGTGTCACCTAAAGCTGGAATGATTAAGGCAACAAACGGCGATCAAATAAAAGTCGATTACCGCCTTAGAACAGTGGGCTCGGTATTGTTCGATGCATTGTTTATTCCTGGCGGTAAACAAAGCATAGATTCACTTTCCAAAGAGGCTCCAGCCGTACTATTCGTCAACGAAACTTATATGCATTGCAAGGCAATTGGTGGAGTAGCTGAAGGTGTAGATTTCATCGAAAACAGTTTAAAAAAAGGTGGACTTCCTGCAAAGCTACCGGTAGACGTTATGACTGCTTTGAACGGTGTTGTTACAGCCTCCAAAGGAGCGTCTGTAGCAAAACCATTTATCGAAGTCATGAGCAAGCACCGGATTTGGGATCGCGCCCTTAAAGACGAGATCGTCGTTTAGTTAGCGTTATCGATAGGCGCTAATTGCAGGATTGAACGCTTCCCTTCAAATCCAGCTTTAATTTAGTGTGACAAAAAAATGTCACACTATTTCGTTAGTATGCTTTCGAGATCTATTTCAGCAAAACGAGAAATTCCACAAACTTGGCTTTCCGGCTTTAGATGTTGTCTCTAACGGCAGGAACACTAGTTTGATTTCACGGGCTCGGAATGATGGTTTCGGCTGGTCCGATGGACCATGGTTAGGCACATAGATTGTTTATATCGGACTTAGCTATTCGCAAAGGAATATGGACGTTTCGAACTTGGGGTACAGGTTCCTGGTTACGTTGATCTTTCTGATGCCCCGATGAATTCATATAAAAGAGAATTGACAGAATAGTGGCTATCACGAAGAGCAGACCCAATATGCCAGTGTTAAACGAAGCCTTGTTGTCTTTGATTTTAGTATCCATCTCTAAACCCGCTGCGTGACCGAACTCTGCTAGATTAAGACGAATACTCGGCTTCTCCAGTTCCAGAGCCGACCAGCCCTCGATGGGTTTCAATGAGGATAAAATGCTCGAAATAGCATTATTCAGAGGAACTGAGCATGAAAATCGTTGTGGCAGTTGACACCGAAGAAAGCGCCAAGAGCGCACTCGACTATATTTTGAAGGAAAAGTATCCTTCAGACACGCAGATACACCTCATCCACGTGATAGTGCCAGGATTTGCCGAAGCTCACGTGGCTGGCATTCCAGATGTCGTGGAAGAAGAAGAAACGAAAGAGAAAAAGATTTTGGGCGACATGGTAGTCACCATTAAACAGTCGCTTAACATCGATGCGACTGCAAAGATATTGACTGGAGAAACTGCCACACTAATTGCCGAAGAATGCAAGCAATTCGGTGCAGATTTGGTTGTCGTACCGAGTCATGCCAGACATGGTTTTAGCCGTCTATGGTTCGGAAGCGTGGCCGATGAAATAGCAGATGCGGCACCATGTGCGGTGATCATTTTGAAGATGGAAACTTCTAAGAAATAGCTTAATCTGTTTCGTCTTAAGATCAGCTATTTCAAACTAGCTTCAGTAACGGCATGTTCTTCTTCCTCGTTAACGGCCATTTTATGCTTGAAGACTAACTCGCCACCGAGGTAGCCTGCCAGGCCCATCAACGTGAATGCGGCTATTTGCAGGCATATTGTTAAAGAGGCTTGAGAGTCGTTGATATTTCCATCAGAACCAACTAGTAAAGCTGCCGTGAAGGCGAACAAAACTACCATCATGGAATTGAGCACCATATGTTTTATTGCAATGCCTTTTACATAGCCATCTTTAATTCCGGAAAAATCAATCAAACCTGTAATTACTGCTGGTATGGAAAAAGCAACACCGGCAAGAGTCGTCCAGAATGACATCCCAAGCCAGCCTAGTTGATGTCCAAAAAGCAAATAAGCAAAGTCAGCCAAACACGTGCCCGTGAACAACCCAATTGGAACAGCAACGAGTGCCGGATGCATTGGGTGCCCTTTAATAGAGGCTCGGCTTTTAGACATGACTTTCGCTCCTTATCCCATTACCTATCCCATTTCGTTGTTACGCACTGCAGCTTCATCTGAGAGTTTGGTCAAGACTGATGGTGCAAGTTTACTTTCGCTTTCTTTGCCTTTGGCGGTGTTCGAACCGATACCACCTGGGCCTGGTAGAAATCTATTGGCCCATGCGAAAAGCTCAGTGACAGCGCCCGGGAAGGCGGCATGAACAGCCCTGGCCAGTTGTGCTTGGATTGAAACAACCAGCAACGCATCGCCGTTCTCGCAAGCATTTACTATTTTCTGCGCAGCGGTCTGTGCGTTAATACTTGTGAATGGCAATGAATCCATAAGATCGAATAGGGCATATTCAATATCGTTTTGTCCTTTGATATCTGCATTACGCGGGCTTCCCGTTCTCATCAAACCTGGACAAACAGTGGTGACATATATATTGTCCTTAATTAGTTCACTTCTGAATCCTTCAGAAAGACCAACTAGAGCGTGTTTACTAGCAGAGTATGGCAACAGATGGGGAACGCTCATTAACCCAGCCACGGATGCAATATTTACGATTCGTCCGAAGCGGCGAGATTTCATTTCGGGTAGAACTGCCTCTATCGCGAAAAGCGGTCCCCAGAAATGGGTGTTCATCGAGTTAGAAAAATCTCGCTTGGTTTGCTCTTCTGCTGGTCCAACTTCAATTAGACCTTCGTTGTTGATAAGAACGTCGATTTCACCGAGCTTCGAAGAGACTTCCGTGATTGTCCTGCGCACGGCGTTTTCGTGAGTTGCATCGCAAACGAAAACTTCAACTAAACCTTTGGATTCGAGCAAGCGCTTGGCTTCTTGTAACTCATGCTCATCTCTGGCTGCAAGCGCTACTTTAGCTCCCCTCTCTAAGCAAACACGAGCAATCTCTAAAGCAAGCCCGCGAGATCCCCCCATTATCAAAACGTTTCTGTCTTTGAGGCTGATTTTGCGGCTCAGCTTGATCGCCTCTCCAACTAAAACCGCTAGTCCAAACAATCCATAACCAAAGCGGAGCAATTTGCTCGTTGCCATATATTTTCCTCGACTTGCCATCTTTTATGTAAGAGAGGAATGGCTGAACAATGTTCCCGACGACTGAGTTTACTTAGTGCGGACTTGAATTGTTCGACCTCACAAAGTGTTGAGCACGTCTTGTTTTGTGATTCAGGCGCGCTGCGCCATGTGAATGTCAAAACCAAGATTTTGCATTTCATATCGCTGCCCCAAAACTGTCACGGAGAAAATTGTTCCTATTTATCGGAGCAATTGTTTTCAGATGGAGGAGAAATTGCCTCAACGGCAGTGAACTCTTCGTTCCGTTTCAATTCTTGTTACTGCTGTGTCTGTCATGATGCTACAGCCTTGTCTTATTGTTGGTGCAGATGGGATCATCAGGTTTTGATGAGTACAGAACTCGGATGTTCCCTGAGCTATGAACGGTGTGGCCCAGCGAATCAATAACCGCCCAAGCTAGAAAGACAACACTTCGAATAATTATCAGCGCACCGGATATAGTATCGCTAGCCACCAGCGCATCGCTTTTATAGTCAAAGACAAAATGGCTGAAAATGAGCCAAGGGCCCAACATGCAGTTTATTGCTTACGTCCAAAGCGGTTTGTATTGAACTTTGCTAAGTTAAGTTCGTATTCATTTTTGCCGTTATTAGCTTTGTCTTCGCAAAAGCTATCGCCAAATCGACAATTTCATTTTTCGGCACTTTCGTAACTTGGCTCGCCATTTCGATCTCCAATTCCCGAAGATAGCCAATCTGTGGGACCGGACGCAGCTCAGAATGTTCCTATGAAAGCCACTCCGAAAGCAAAGAAATTAAACTTTAGATGATTTGGCGGGAGATTGAGATATAGTGGTTTTCCGTGCGGGGGTACTACATTCGGTGAACGATGAACAAAAACGGGTCAGAAAGCCGGCCATCACCGCGGGACGGTCGTTTCTAGTCTCGGTTACATTTCTGGACTAACTGGGATTCGTCAACATCTAGTTCGTCAACATCTAGAAGGAAACTCATGTTCGTTTTGCAATTAATAGGCTGGTTTATATTTTCTTGTGTTTTGATGTCCTTCATTGAACACCAAGTCCATCAAAGGCTCATGCACACCCGGACTGAGGCCTTCAAGAAAGCTTTTGAGGCTCACGCCATTTTTCATCACCAGTTCTACTCAAGTATTTTTAGTGACGAGCCGGTTCCTCATGGTGAAGACCAGGAGATCCAACTTACCGTTCATAAAGCGCCAATAAAAGCCATCCCATTTGCCATTCTGATCGGATTAGTTTCCTGGCAGGGAGCCATTATCTTCGTTGGCGTAGCAACCATGCACCACTGGATATGGAATAAAGTCCATTTAGAAATGCATAAACCCGAGGGAAAAGTCTTCAGTAAGTGGCCAGCGTATAAGTTTTTGGCTCGCTACCATTGGCTGCATCACAGATATCCAGGTAAGAACTTCAACGTGGTTTTTCCGTGTGCTGACTATATTCTAGGGACAACCGCTCACGCTACCGAAGCGGACTTAGTCAAAATGCACGAACAATTAGAAGGCACGAAAAAAGAAGTCTCGCTAGTAGCCTAGTGAAAGATTTCTAAATAATCTGCTCGACATTTTGCCTGGTACCACGGATGGTGAGAACTTGGTCAATGAGCGACGAAAGTTTCAGCTAATTTGCAAAGAGCTAGATTGTTGCTTTTGTTCTTCAATGTACCTCGATCTGTTTCGAATCGCAGAAAGAATGGCGATGGCTACTCGATTGCCATCAAAAGCGTCTTTCACTAAATAGTTGTCTGCGCCTTGTTTCATCACGCTTGCCATTACTTCGCGGTCTTGGTTGCCCGTCATAATGATAATTGGGACTTCCTCAGCATGACTTCGGAGGCGTTCATAAGATTCGATTCCACTGGAATCTGGTAGTCCTAAATCGAGCATTGCGACATCAAACTTCTCTTCGGAGATCTTCTTAATACCGGTTGCTAGTTCTGGGGCATGCTCGAGCTGGAAAACGAACTCAGTAACTTTCTGCAAGAGAGCGTTCAACAACGCAGCATCTGTTGGGCTGTCTTCAATAAGCAAGATTTTCAACGGAACAGTCTTCATTTATCTCCATTTGGTGGAAGTGTGACTACGTGGAAGTAAAATTGTTTGATTTGCTTGGCTACATCCAAGAAGTTAGCAAACTCGACTGGCTTGGTAATGAATGAGCTTGCCTGAAGTTGATATGACTTCACAACGTCCTGTTCGCTTTCAGAAGTAGTTAGGACGACGACCGGAATTGTTTTCAGCTGAGGATCTTTTTTGATGTCTTCTAAAACTTCCAAGCCGCTTTTCTTCGGCATATTCAGGTCGAGAAGGATAACATCCGGTCTCGTGGCGTCAGCGTATTGTCCCTGCTTGTTTAAATAAGCAATGCATTCTTCGCCGTCTTTTACAATCACCAAATCATTCAACAGTCTGCCATTCTTAAAAGCCTGTTTGGCGAGCTCCGCATCAGAAGGGCTATCTTCAGCCATCAAGATTCTAATTGGTCTTGGATCACCCATTTTTTTCTCCTTGCATAACTGGAATTGTAAAAAAGAAGGTCGAACCTTTTCCTTTTGTTGATTCGGCCCATATTTGACCGCCATGTCTCTCAATGATTTTCTTGCATAGAGCAAGCCCTATGCCGGTCCCCTTATACTCATCGCGACCTTGCAGGCGCTGGAAAATCACAAAGATTCGTTCGGCATGCTCTTGGTCGAATCCAATCCCATTATCTTTGATAGAGAATAACCATTCACCATTTTTTCGAATAGATTCAATATCAACGACGGGTTTTTCATTCGTCCTAAATTTAAGAGCATTGCCAATGAGGTTCTGGAAGAGCTGGGCTAATTGTCCCTCTTCGCCCATGGCCGTCGGAAGGTTCGAAGAAGAAATTTGGGCTTGAGTCTCATCGAGAATGACGGTTAAATCCTTCTTTGCTTGTTCTAATGCCTTGTTGAAATCGGTTGGGACAAGCGCTTTACCACGTGACTCAACCCGCGCATAGGCTAACAAATCGTTTATAAGTGTCCGCATTCTTTGCGCACCTTCTACAGCATGGTTGATCCAGCCCACCGTTTCTTCGTCGAACTTTTCCTTTTCTTTGCTTGCAATTAGTGTGAGGAAACCTGCTACCGCCCGTAATGGCTCCTGTAAATCGTGAGAAGCTACGTAAGCGAACTGTTGCAAGTCTGTATTCGAGCTTGTGAGCTTCAGAGTTGTATCTTTCAATTCCTTTTCTGTTTTTTTGCGCTGTTCAATCTCGTTTTGTAATCCGAGGTTTAGTGAGTTCAGCTCGCTAACGCGTCGTTTCTCGTCCTCTAAGGCTGAGCGAGTTATCCTAAACACCCAGGCAAGAAGCCAAATAGCAGTTAGTCCAGAAACCGTAGTCACAACCAATAGGGCAGTCTGTAAATGCTCTAAATCTTTATTTCTATCCGCGAGTAATTTGGTCTCCAGGTTCATCATCAAAGCGATTTTCGCTCGGTATGCGTCCATGATGATCTTGCCATTGCCACCCGCCACTAGGGCTCGCCCTTGCTCTGGAGTAGCTTCTGTCACATCTTTTTCGAATTGCATTTTTTGGTTTGCAAGCTGCCGAGCATCGGATAGGTTTTTTTGTTCAACGAGGTTGTCGCTCGTTAAAGCCGCCACTTCATCCAAGTGCTTGACTACATTAACTTTGCCCCAGTTATAAGGCTCTAGGAATTTTTTGTCGCCCGTGGCCACGTAACCACGGCCTCCAGTTTCGACATCCTGCAATGCCGACAAGGCGTTAAGTAGTTCTTCCACCACTTGGTGAGTATGCGCTGTCCAGCGACTGGCTTCACTCGTGCGAAATGAAAGGAATCCCATCGCACAAATGGCCAAAACTAGGATCGCGCCAGTCGCGACTAATCCATAGATCGTTTTTTGAATAACGGTTGCGGTCATAGCTCTTTAATTCTCGAACTTACGCGCAAAGCTCGAATTCATCAAAGAAGTTCGTATTTTCGATTGATACCACTTCGTGAGGAGCCTTTTGTGCTGCCAGTACATGAAGTGCTTCGTGAGCTTGCTCCAGAGATATTTCAGAAGCTTCTTCGGCACGAATCAAACGATTGCTTGCCCCAACTTGAGCCGCTAACAGTTCATCCAACTTTAAATGGATTGCTTTCATCTCTTTACCGTGCGAGCGTTCTAGTAGAAAGAGCAAAATGAAACTAACAACGGTTACCGCGCCAAGAACATCAATCTGATGATGATGAGAAAACTCATCCACGAGCCATGTTGTAGCGACCAGGACTGACGATACAAAGGCGATATCCGACCGAAAAGCTCGCAGTCCATGAGTGTGGATGTGCTCGACGAAGTTCAAACGCATAGATTATTCCTTTGAATGTACTCTTCCTAGGAATTTAGCAGTCAAAAAACAGGCGTACATCCAGCAATCGAGTTAACTACGTCCTTGTTTTTTCGATTATGGCAGCGACGGTTTTCGATGCTGCTTGTATAAAGTTGCGCTCGTCTATAGTCGGAAAGCGGCGTTCTTTGTAGTACATAGCGAATGTGCCAAGCAGAACATCTTTAGTGTCGATAATCGGAAGTGACCAGCATGCTTTGAGCTGGTGTGGTCTTGCTGCCTCACGAAAATCTTGCCATAAATGATCTCTTTCAATATCAACGGCATAAACCGGTTGGCGACAATATGCAGCAGTCCCACAAGAACCTGCCTTCGGGCCGATGGCAAGTCCCTCGATTGCGTTGTTGTAAGACGTGGGCAGATTTGGTGCGGCACCGAGGTATAAGCGGTTATCTTTTAAAAGCAAAACAGATGCCAGGTATTTATTGCCTTCAAAGTTTTCCAAAGCTAAAACTACTTCCGAAAGTGCATCGCGAAGGCTCAACTCTTTTGAATCTATTTTTGCAAGAATGCGTTCCTGCAAACCTAATAAGAATTCCTCAGAAGGTGTTGTATTTACACGTTTTTCTTGACGTTTCTGCATGGCATAAAGAATGCCGAGCGCAATTCGATTGCCATCCGCAACTTCCCGAATAAGTACATTATCAGCACCTAAAGCGAATGCAGGCTTTGTCAAGTGCCTTTCCGCATCCGAACAGAAGACAACCAAAGGAATTTCTGGGGCGATTTTGCGCAAAGCAGCAACGGCCGTTGAGCCTTCAAAATCTGGGAAACCTACATTGGTGACGATCGTGTCGTACTGATTCGTTGAAATTTTTGCTGGCGCATCTTCCATCGTTTCGCATGGATCGATTGCGAAATGGTATTCCGCCACTGTATCCAGCAGCGAACGTATGGATGACGCTTCGGTCGGATTATCGACGAGCAGAATTTTGAGAGAGGGCTTCATCTTGTCATTATCGCAGATACCTAACCGGATTCTATTGCTGAGTCAGGTAGCATGTTAATGATGCTTAGAAGTGAATCGGCTTCGTCCACGGGTTTGTCTCTTCGCCAACGCAACATGCGTGGAAAACGGACAGCTATGCCTGACTTATGACGTTTTGAACGTTGGATAGCCTCAAACCCCAATTCGAAAACGAGTTGCGGCTTTACGGTGCGTACCGGACCGAACTTTTCAATTGTGTTTTGACGAACAAAGCTATCGACCTGAATTATCTCCTGGTCTGTTAGCCCGGAGTAAGCTTTGGCTATAGGTACCAGTTTCCCTTCATCCCAAACTCCGAAAGTGTAATCCGTATAAAGATTGGCTCGCTTGCCGGATCCTTTTTGAGCATAAATAAGAACAGCGTCTATCGTGAAAGGATCTACCTTCCACTTCCACCAATCCCCGCGTTGACGACCAACCTTGTAAGTTGAAGAAAGTCGTTTGAGCATGAAGCCTTCAACCTGGAGATCACGCACAGATTCGAGTTTGGTGTGCAGATGCTGCCAGGATTCAGCCCCAACCGTCGGTGAAATGCGAAGGGTGTTTTCGTCGGTTCTCACTTTTGCTTTTTCTTGTTTGGAAAATAATTTCAATTGAAGGGGCGCTTTGATTTTGGCAGAAACAAGAGATTGCGGATCTACAGACTGCACTTCTGCAGAATGCGAAAGATCAGATTGCGAAACAAGTGATTGCGAAACTGCAGATTTCTCTATCAGCTCTGCGAGTAGAGCTCGCCTGCGTTCTAGTGACTCGCTCCTAATGTCTTTACCGTCAAGTTCCAGTAAGTCGTAAACCATTAATATCACGGGCACTTCTTCAAGTAGTTTCGCGGATGTCAATTTACGTCCGATACGTTGTTGTAATTGTACGAATGGCAGCGGTCTCTCATTTTTCCAAGGTAAGATCTCGCCATCAAGCACGGTGCCGTTGGGAAGATTTTCGGCTGCCTCGATTAATTCCGGATATCGATCTGTTACTAGTTCCTCTCCGCGCGACCAAATGAATGTTTGTTCTTTCCTTCGAATAACTTGAGATCTTATTCCGTCCCACTTCCACTCAATTTGCCATTCAGATATATCTCCTAGGTTTTCAGGTTCGTCTTGAAGCGGATATGCGAGATAAAAGGGGTAAGGCTTGCTTTGATCTGCGTCTTCAGTGTCCGTGGAAATTAGAGATTCGTAAAATTCGGGGGCTGGCTCCCAATTTCCCATAAGTCGATGGGCAATAACAGCGGGGTCAACTGACGAAACTAGTGATAGAGCGCGCATGACTAATTGCTGCGATACGCCCACTCGAAATGCGCCAGTTAAAAGCTTATTCCAGATATATTTTTGGTTTGTGCTGAGTTCTTGCCAGTAAGCAAGCATCCGTCGCTTTTGTTCTTCGTCTGGAAGACCTTTCAATTTCAGAAGTCTTTCCTCAACCCATTCAGTAAGGGATAAATCGGTAGCGGATAGTCCCTCCGGTAAAAGCAAAGATATAGTCTCTGCAAGGTCACCAACGGAGTCGTAGGACTCGTCGAAAAGCCAAGGCTCTATGTCGGCTTCCTCAATTGCCCAACTTGCCAACTTTGGCATCTGCACAACAGCCTTTGGTTTACGGCCAATCAAAAAATAAATTGCCCAGGCTGCATCCGCTGCGGTGGCATTAACGAAATAAGACTGCATAGCGCGAACTTTTTCGTTCGTCTTGTTGGTTTCATCAAGAGCTGTGTAAAGGTTGGCGAATTCTTTCACGGTTTCTTATTCGATTCTTCAACATCCGATTTTTCAACACCCGATTTTTCAACATCCGAATCTTCATCGAGCTCTCCAACAAATTTTGTAGAAAAGGACTCGGCGTTTAAGCCCTTCTCTAAGAACCAACGCACCATGACTCCGGAATTACCGTGAGTAACAATCACTCTTTCTGCTTCAGTCGCTTCAATTGTGGAAAGTAAGCCAAGCCAATCGGCATGGTCAGAAAGCGCAAACCCACGGTCCACGGCCCTGCGTCTTCTAGCACCTCGAATTCGCATCCAACCAGATGCAAAAGCCTTTGAGCTATCACCAAATTGTCGCAGCCAAGGAGTTCCGTTAGCTGATGGTGGCGCGAGGATTAAACTACCACTAAATTTGGTGCCTTTCGGTAAATTCGCTACATAAGTTGCTTCCGGCAATGACACCCCTGACATTTTATATGCCTGGTTCAATCGCTCAACTGCACCGTGAGTATAAATCGGACCAATGCTGGTATCAACGCTGCTCAAGATGCGTTGTGCTTTTCCAAGCGCATAACAATACAAGACACTCGCCTTTCCGTTTTCTTTATTGGTTTGCCACCATGCGTTGATTTCTTCAAATATTTTTTGATTGCTCTGCCATCGATAAATCGGCAAGCCAAAAGTGCATTCAGTTATAAAAGCATTGCATCGCACAGGCTCGATAGATGCGCAAGTTGGATCTGCCAAGGTTTTGTAATCACCAGACACCACCCATACTTCGCCACGATGTTCGACCCGTATCTGTGCTGATCCAAGCACATGCCCGGCCGGATGAAACGACACTTTTGTATCGTTAATAGCTAACGACTCACCATAAGGCAATAATTGAATGTTCGCATCGTCGCCCAATCGGGTTCTAAGAATGTGCTCGCCAGGGGCAGCTGCTAGATAACTGACCATACCCCAACGGGCATGGTCGCCGTGAGCGTGCGTTATTAGTGCTTTTGAAACCGGGCGCCACGGATCAATATAAAAATCGCCTGGTGCGCAGTAAAGTCCTGAATCAGTAAGCTTTACGAGATCCACTTTTGATTACGCCACTTCTCCCACGTGCTGACACTGAGGACAAAAATATACGATTCTGGAAGTTTTTTCAGTCTCTTCTTCCTGGGTCTCTTCATCGGGTGAACCCAAAACTTGTCTTTTTTGTTTTATCGGCGTGCCGCACATCAGACACGGTAAATTGGTACGCCTAAAAACGTAGTGCCTCGTGCCATATTCTTTTCCGGGTACGTACACCAAACTTGGATCACCGATCATGCGAGTTTGTAGATCGGCAGTAACCGTGCGATGCTCAGCATATGCCGTTTTAGAAACTTGCGGGATCAATTCGACTATCGTTTGCAGTTCCTTTTTTGAGAGACTTTTTACAGCTCTCCATGGATCAATCGTGGCGAGAAACAGGATTTCAGCTCTAAGGTAATTGCCCAAGCCGGCAACAATTGTCTGATCCAGAAGCGCTGCGCCGATGGGAGTGTTTTTGTGCTCCTTTTTGCATAGTCGTTGCAATGTTTCCTTTGCATCGAATGTTTCGCCTTCATAAGGCAAAACATCAGGTCCAAGATTGACAAGAGAAGGAACGGTTAAGGGGTTGCCTTTGCCAACTTCAAAAATTGGTGCGCTATTTAAAATGGCTGCTGCATCCTCAACAACAATTCTGGCACGCTCACGCCTATCGGGTGGTAGAAACGGTTTGTCTTGAATAATAATCCAACTTCCCCACATCATCTGGTGGGAGTAAAAGTAGAATCCGCCTTCTATGAGTCCAATGATATTTTTGCCGCGTGAAAACACCCGGGTTATGGAGCGCCCTTTTAGTTTTTCGGCATTCTTCAACAGCCACAATTTGGCATTTTTGGTCCGGGCTGTAATTTCTAAAACCGTTTTATTCTCGAGTGCTGTTGCAAGAGCATCAGCATAGTGCCTAACTTCTGGTCCCTCGGGCATATTTTCAACCCCGTCCCTTTGGCAAAGGCCACAAACGAATCTACTTAAAGATGCTGCTTAAAGGTGGTCTGAAAGACCCGCCCGTTATTCATTTTGTTTCTTTTATTTTTTCAAGAGGCTTATTCAGAAAGGAACGAACAGCTAGCCAGGCAGGTCTACTCTGCTTGAGTTTATCTATATTGAATGCAAGCTGCAATGTTGCCCTTGAAATCAGATTACGAGCCCATGGAAGCCACCCTCGCCTCGGAACTACCCGTAGGTAAAGGTTGGCAGTACGAGCCGAAGTGGGATGGTTTTAGATGTCTTGTTTTTCGTGATGAAGATATTCTTGCAATGCGCTCCAAAAGCGGGCGGGACCTCGCCCGCTATTTCCCGGAAGTTAAGAAGGCTCTGTTAGATCTTAAAGCCAAGCAATTTGTAATGGATGGCGAATTGGTCATTCCAATCGAGAGCGGCTTTTCATTCGATGATCTTTTGCAGCGTATTCATCCAGCTGAAAGCCGTATCAAAAAGCTTTCTCATGATTTTCCTGCAACGCTCATAGTATTTGATTTACTCGTTGATGCGAATGGCGAATCTATGGTTGAAAGGCCGTTGTCCCAGCGACGCATAAGTCTCGAAAAGTTCTCAGACAAATATTTCCCTCGAAATGAAAAAATCGCTTTGTCACCGGCATCCGTTAAAGAATCGGACACAAGACTTTGGCGCAAAACGATGGGTACAAATCTAGATGGTATTGTCGCCAAAAGATCTGAAATGCCCTACCAATCCGGTAATCGGAAGGGCATGCTCAAAGTAAAACAAAAGCGAACAGCGGATGTTGTGATCGGTGGCTTTCGTTATGGAGCCGGCAGCAGAAAAGAATTAGGCTCTTTGCTGTTAGGCTTATACGACGAAAATAATTTGCTTAACCATGTTGGTTTTTGCTCCGCTTTCACAGCAAAGGAAAAAGCGGAACTTCTAAAGAAGGTAACGTCTCTAATAGAAAAACCAGGATTCACTGGGGATGCCCCAGGCGGTCCAAGCCGTTGGGGCAGTGAACGCAGCGAAGAATGGCAGCCGCTTCGTCCTGTTTTGGTGGCAGAAGTGGAATACGACCACTTCACTGGTGGTCGATTTAGACATGGCACAAAACTTTTGCGTTGGCGAGAAGACAAGCTTCCTAAAAGGTGCAAATACGATCAGTTGGAAATCAATAAAGGGGGTCAAGAATGAAAGCAGTGGTATGGCATGGCATCGGCAAAATTTCTCTTGATGAAGTAGCGGAACCAAAACTTAAAGAACAGACAGACGCAATCATCAAAATTACCGCCAGTTCTATTTGCGGTACGGATTTGCATATGGTGCGCGGCACTATGGCTGGAATGAAGGATGGCACCATTCTCGGTCATGAAGCGGTTGGAATTGTTCAGGAAGTTGGTTCAGAAGTTAAAAAGTTTAAAGTGGGAGACCGCGTAGTTGTTTGTTCGACGATTGCATGCGGCGATTGTGTTTATTGCAAGGTGGGCGATTTTGCTTGCTGCGATCGATCGAATCCGCTTGGACCAGAGGCAGGCGGAGCTTTCTTTGGTGGGCCCAGTGCGAGTGGATCATATGATGGCCTTCAGGCCGAGAAAGCACGTATACCATTTGCCGATGCTGTTTTGATTAGCCTTCCAGATAACATATCGGATGAAGATGCGATTTTGTGTTCCGATATTTTTCCCACCGGTTACGTCGGGGCTGTTATGGCAAATATAAAGAAAGGCGATAGTGTCGCTGTCTTCGGATGCGGCCCGGTTGGTCAAATGGCGATTGCGAGCGCAAAAATTCTCGGAGCAGCCAAAGTGCTCGCGGTTGATTGCATCAGCGACAGATTAGCTGTTGCTGCCAAACAAGGCGCTCAAACGTTCAATTACGATGATGTTGATCCTATCAAAGCTCTGAAAGACGCAACCAACGGTTATGGTCCTGACGCCGTTATAGATGCGGTTGGAGTAGATGCTCAAGGCGCACACAAAGGGCCGGCCGCAAAGCGATCTGCTTTTGGCACAATCGAAAATATGATCGACCAGAAATTGGTTGCCCCGCAATCAGTCATGTTAGGCGATCAATGGCGTCAAGGTGATGCACCAGGGCAGGTGCTCATGTGGGCAGTAGAATCTGTGCGGAAGAGCGGTGTGGTTTCAATTATCGGTGTCTACCCACAGCCTGCAAAATTCTTCCCGGTAGGTTTTGCGATGCAAAAATGCCTAACTATAAGAATGGCAAATTGCAGCCATGCAAAATACATTCCATTGTGCCTAAGGGCCATTGAAAAAACAGGTTTCCGTCCATCTGAAATTCTTTCGAGCAAGCATTTCCTGGGTAATGCGATTGAATGCTATAAGCACTTTGATAAACGGGAACCAGGTTGGGTGAAAGTGGAATTGCAACCCGCATAGCTCGACAACCGTATTTGTCAACATAGTCAGGAACGATTTTAAGAAACTCAAGGTCTAAGGAAAATAATTAGCTGCTGTAAGAACAGGTGATGATGTGATTATTCTTTGGCTTCCAAGCATAATTTTAAGTATTGTCCTAAGTGTTGGATTGACACTATTGCTCAATCTTTTATTTGCCCGGAAATCCTAATTAGAACGAAACAAAATTGAAAAGCTCTCCGTCAAGATCCTCGTTTGGACGATGTTTGCGGCGCTCTAGAAGGATATGCATTATGGAAGCTTTTAAACCTGCTGACGGACAATGGAGCGTTAAATACGATGGAATGGACCATTCGTTTCAGTCGTTCCAGGCTGCTTTAGCTCATGCGGATGGCTTGGCTATATCGAAGAAATTAGTTAAGCATATTCATCCGAAAGAACGCTCGATCCATCTAAAAGCGAATTCCAATAAATTTACAATAAATGACGATCATTCATCGATGGATGGTCGTACAGGGCGAGGCTAAACGGGAGAACTCTGAAATGAAATCGATATTGGACATTCTGAGCGGCATAGAGACAGAGTTCTTGAAAGGCAATACTGATGTAATCAGCTTGATAAAACTGGATCACCGTAAGGTCGATGCTTTATGTGAGCATTATCAAGAACTCGATAGTGTGGCTGAAAAAGATGATGTCTTAGAACAAATCATTCTTGAATTAAGTTTGCATACAACAGCAGAAGAAGAGTTGATTTACAGCTTGGTTGATAGCCAAGATCATTGCCATACAAACGAGGCTTTCGAAGAACACCACGTTGTGAAACTTCTTCTGGCCGAATTGCGCAAAATGAGCGCTTCTGAAGACAGGACAGATGCCAAAGTAAAAGTATTAGCGGAACTTGTTGAGCACCACGTCAAAGAAGAAGAATCGAAGGTTTTGCCAAAGCTCAAAGGACTGGACGTAAATTTGGATGAATTAGGCCAGGCATTTTCGAACCGCAAAGAACAATTGAAAAAGCCGCAAAATCTAGTTCAGCCGGTTGAAGGTCAAAGCGAAAAGGCTTCTAAGGCGCCTGCGAAACGCAAAGCCACACCGCGCAGAAGCACCGCAAGCAAGCCTGCCGGCAAAACTGCTGCAAGCAAAATAAAAGCAACCAAGGCTCCTACGAGAAAGACTGCGAGCACCAAAACTAAAACTATTGTCGCTAAAGCCAAGACACGCGCAGCCAAAAGTAAAAATCGCAAGGCAAGCTGAGCAAACTAGAATAGCTAAGAAAAAGCAGTAGCAACTTCATTAAGTCGATACTGCTTTCTGCATCAGCTCTTTAAAAGTTGAGAGTGATGTTGTCATTTGTGGTGGCATGTTAGTGCACAAATCCGCACTGATATATAATGAATGTAATTTGAAGTTAACGGCTCGTGCGTCAATGCGGATATCAAAAAGCAAACCCTTTTTATTAGGCTTTTTATTTGCCATTCTAATTGCTTTAAATTTAGCGATTGCAAACGCTATTCAAGTTTTAGCGGACCAAACATTTGCTGGTAATGCTTCTTGGTACGGAGTTCCTTTTCAGGGCAAAAAGACAGCGTCGGGCGAAATTTTTGACATGAATCAACTTTCTGGTGCCCACAGAACTTTGCCTTTTACAACTAAAGTTATGGTGGAAAATCCAAGAAATGGAACTTCAGCTGTCGTAAAAGTGAATGACCGAGGTCCTTTCGTGAAAATAAGAGTGATGGACTTATCTCGCGCCGGCGCTCAAAAGCTGGGATATATCTCTCACGGCACAGCTTATCTAGAGTTTACGGTTCTTCCAAAAACCAAAAAAGCAGCGGCTGATTCCGCTAAAACATCTACTGGCACTTCCACTGGCAGTTCTACTGGAACATCTATTAAAACATCTACTGACACTTCCACTGGCAGTTCTACTGGAACATCTACTGGAACTTCCACTGGAACATCTACTGGAACTTCCACTGGAACATCTACTGGAACTTCCACTGGAACATCTAAAGATTCAACTATAGATTCAGGAAAAGATTCTAGCGCCGCTAATTAGTTTCTTTATCTTCTATTTTTTCGGCTCGCTTATCCATCGAATCTGCTTTTGCTAAGTCACCTTTCATTCGCATCAAGATGGCATAGTTTCGCAAGGTGGAAGCAACGGAGCTGTCCTCAGGACCAAACTTGTCTTCTCGAAGTTTGAGTACCTTTTCGTATAAAGGTTCTGCCTTTTCAACTTGTTTTTGATCCCGATATAGCTTGGCTAAATTTGACATGCTAGTTGCCAGTTCTCCAACATCTGAACTTCCATATTTTTCTCGTATGGCAAAGGCTTTTTCCATAACAGGCACTGCTTGAGCTACCTTACCCTCTTCTCTGTAGCACAGTCCTAGATCGGCTAATGCTTCAGCGGTTTCTCGTGACTCCGGTCCAAAGGCTGTGACAGATAAATCTATCGCCTGTTGGAACGCCTGTTCAGCGTTCTCAAACTTGGAATCTTGTCTATAAACATCGGCTAAATTAGTTGCTGCTTTCGGGCCGTCCAAACTTTTAGGACCTTCCCCTTTAGCAATTGCCAATGCCCTTAAGCAAACCTTCTCAGATTCGGCAAAGCGACCAGCCATGTTGAACAACGCCGCTTTTGAGGATAATGGTCCAAGCAGCTTTGGGCTTGTTTTGCCGTAAATTTTTTCAATTAGGGCTATCGTCCCATTAAAAGTGGCATCTGACTGCGCAAATTTACTTTCTTCCATATAAACAGTGGCCAAGTTATTAAGAGCAATAACCAAACTTTTTTGTTGACTCACACCAGCTTTTTGCAAATTCGAAACAACCTTCAAAGCATAGGGTTCGGCTTGTTCATACTTGCCTTGCTCTCTTAGTAGACTTGAAATGTTGTTGTAACAACTTGCGGTTGGTTCGCTGTTTTCGCCGAACTGTTTGCGATAGATACCTAGTGTCTGTTTGTACATCGCTTCCGCTTCTTTGTACTTTTTCTGCGATCGATAAATTGCCGCTATGTTGTTCGAGCACACTCCAAGCGATGTGTCATTAACCCCCGGATGAGTTTTAAAGATTGCCATCGTTCTAATAAGCAAAGGCAATGCTTCTTTTTCTCGCCCGTGGTCGTAATAATATTTCGCCAACTTGTTGACTGCAGCACCCGTTTTCGGATCATCTTTTCCATATTCATTTTCACGGATGGAAATAGCTCTCTTGTAAAATGATTCAGCTTTTTCGAGCATGTTTTGCTTTTCCGCGAAATCGGCGTAGTTGTAGATTATGGGAATCAGCTTCTCGTCATTCTTGCCAACTTCGCTTTCTTTAGCAGACAGCGCCTGAGCATAAAGCTTATCGGCTTCGGTAAATTGTTGTTGTTTTTCCGCAATTAACGCCAAGCCATTTAAGCTGGTCGCGGTGTATCCGTCTAATTTACCGTTCGCTTTACCATTTGCTTTTGCATTCTCTAACACTTTTTGAAAAACAGCTTTGGCCTCGTCAAATTTATTAGCCTTATAAAGTTTCTCCGCCGCCTCGATTTGCGAAGCAGGACCCAGGCTCGTCAGGTCTTGTGCCATAGCTGCGGTCTGTATCAACAAAGTGACAGCGACTGCGGTGATTACTTTCTTCATCCCTACCCCATCAAGGATCGCCTAAAGTGAGATTTTACATCCAGCGCGCTTGAAAAGTCCGGTGATTTTAAGAAGATTGGCTAGTCAAGCGGCATGCAGGCGGCGTGCAAACGGCACAAAGAATGATAAATATAGAATTTTGAAAAGGCACTAAATGTGGTGCGTTTGTAAAAGTTCCCTTCCTGTGCATTTGTTGCAAAAAAATACAAAGAAATAAATATGATTGCTTATGAGTCGGGTACTGTAGATAATTCCTTCTAGGCGGGTTGAGGAAGGCTCATCATGTTTCAGTTTGCTGCAACGTTTGCGGGTTCATATATTTGGCACATTCTTGGAGTCACCATCGGCTACCACCGGTTGCTATCGCATCGTTCGTTTTCATGTCCAAAGTTCGTTGAATATTTTTGGACGTTACCCGCATATCTGGCTTTTGAAGGTGCACCCATATGGTGGGCAACAATACACAGAGCTCACCATCGTTATGTGGATACTCCGTTGGATCCGCACTCTCCGCGCAATGGTCTTGCGCATGCTTGGCTGGGTTGGCTGTTTGATAGACATTACCCGGAACATATTAATCCCGAAACGCAAGCGAAGGATCTTCTAAAGGATCCAATTTACTCCTTCCTCGAGCAAGATGGGGACTGGTGGAAGTCGTATGCGCTTTGCGCCACTATCAACATATTGTTTCGAATGGCTATATTTGTGCGCTTTGGTTGGATCCCGGCGACAGCAAGCATGCTCGCTGGTTTAACCGTTTTGCAAGTACCAGTTATGCTCAATGTTTTTTGCCACATGTCGAAGCTTGGCTATAGAAATTTCAATACGCCTGACGACAGCGTAAATGTTTGGTGGGTTGCGCTGCTCGCCATGGGTGAAGGTTGGCACAACAACCATCATGCACTGCCCGGTTCGGCTCAATCTGGTATCAAAGAAACCGAAATAGACGTTTCTTGGATGATTATTCGAGCGATGGAAAAAATGGGTTTAGTCACGCGCGTGAACACACCAAGCGATGCTGCTCTCGCTGAAATGGAACCGGAAGAAGAAGGCTTATTCTGGCAAGCCGCTTGAACAAACGCAGTTAACGAAAGTGCTTGACATCCCCGATGTGCTTAGCCGGGTAGTTTGCCACAAGTTAGCCCCTCGTATTTTGGTACTTTAAGCTAAGACGAATGCTGTCTTAGACAATTTGGGTATATAAAGCCCGGAAGTCTCCCCCGGTGATGCCTGTGAAAGACTCAGAAAGAATCTGGGAACGTGCCAAATTGTTCCAAATAGATGATCCAACTGCTGAAAGTCCTTTCTCTGCAGTTCTCAGTGAAGAAATGCAGTGGGATAAGGAATTTACTGATCTAGCCATCAATGAGTACAAAAGATTTATGGTGCTGTCTGCCCTTTTTCCTGATGGGAACACAACGCCCTCTGTCCATGTAGACACTGTGTGGCACATGCATTTGCTTTACACGCGTTCCTATCACGCCTTTTGCAATGACGCGCTTGAATCCGAATATTTGCATCACGAGCCATCGAAAGGTGGGGTAAGCGATGTCCAAATGCATCGTGATTCTTATGCAGAAACGCTCGAAACATATGTGAGGGTATTTGGCGTTGAGCCGCCTCGCGAAATTTGGGGAGCTAGAGTGCGTTCTGAATTGACTGCAATTTTGACGTATTAAACTTAGGAGATTCACCGGTGGCTAACGGATCAAATGAACAGAATGTAGAGCGGCATACGGATCAAACAGCTGGCGGGGATGCGGGCACCACATTAGCGAGGGCAAGTCAAAGCGAAGCACAGCTCAAAGCAAAAACGATCGCCAGAGTGCTCGATTTGCCACCGGATAGCTATAACGATGTCGTTGGAAATGTCATCACCAATAATCTCAGGAGAAATCCCAACGGCCATCAAGTCCTCAATTCAGATATGAGAAGTTATGGCAATATCGAAGGTATTGATGTCATTCAGCGTGATCCAAATACAGGCGCGGCTGTAATTGACAAAGCAACTGGTAAGCCGCAGACGGTGGATGCATCGACATTGACCAATGGTCAATTAGCAGATGCGCTTCAGGGAGCGATTAAACAATACAAAGCGAATGAAGCTGAATTCGAAGGCATCGAACATAGTCGGGGACTCGATAAAGTTGGTGCAGAGCTTACACGAACACGACCCCTAATCGAAGCAAAAGTAAAAGAAACGATGTTGAGCGTTTTGACTCCAGAAGCTTTGAGAGATCCAAACATTGGGGACAAAGTTGGAAGTTTGCTAACTTCCAAAGATGCTCCGCCACCTGAACTTTTCAAAACACCTGAAGCATTGCAGCAGTTTTTAACACTGCGATCTGAAGTTCAAGCTTTCAATGCAAAGAGCGATCATTATCGTGATGAAGAAGCTCAGATAAGATCTGATATGACTAAGCAAGGCAAATTCTTTCCAGGCAAAATGCAATTTTGCTGTTGTACAAATGCCAGAAATAAATCACTCGGGATGATGAGTTGGATGCTCACCGGAAAGCAGCTTGACGGCTCGTCCTGCCACAGAATGAATCTAAAAAATATGCCCGATTGGTCAAGTGCAGAAGGAGAGAAATCAGCGGGCTGAACTCCCCGGGCTATTTAGTGCCCAACTTTGCGAGCGCTGCTAAGTTGATGACATTTTTGTATGAAGCAAAAGAGAATGATCCGCCAGTAGAACCTATATTGAATGGGCTGTTGCCGAAGGAAATTCCATAAATGCCATAGTTGAAGCCTGGGCTATAAACAGTGAAGGCCAATTGCCCTCCAGTTATCATTCTGGTCGTACTTCCGAAGGTTAGATAACTAGTGAAGGGTCCCGTAATTGTGCTAAAGGAAGTCGTATTGAATGGGTTATTTCCAAATGCTAAAACTGAACTAGCATAGTTATGAAGGGATCCTGCTGTTCCATCAGCAAAAGATCCGTAGAACTGACCGCCAGTCAAAGGACCGAGCGATAGGATGGACTTTTCGCCGGCAAGTGTGGAAGAACCTGCAAGTGTTTTATAGAAGGAAGATTGGGCTCTTCCCGCCCCGGAAGTACCAAATGTTCCTCCTTTGCCAAATGCAGCTGCGCTAAAAATGCCGCTACCGCCACCACCGTGTTTGAGTGCGCCTACATTTGCGAAAGAAATTGAATTAGGGCCGGAGGGTGCAGTGGCGGGCAGCGGTGGATTGCCTGTATTAAAAGGATTACTTCCGATTGCAAAATTGTACGTTGGTCCGAGATTGAAGTAAGTACTACCGCCGCCAAAGTACAGCCGACCTGTCAAAAATCCGCTATTTACAGCTCCGCCTGTAGCTTGGTTGACCGCATAATTTTGTCCGTTAGCAAAACCTGCAGTTATTACGTTTTTGATGTTATAGCCATTGATGCGTGAAGTGAATGAGCCAGCACCGGGGAATGGTGTTGCTAAATGTGAGTGTGCATTTAACGCAAGACCATGCGTAAGTCCAATGTGACCGAGTCCGATGTGACCGATCGGCAAAGGAGCACCGTGTGCACCAGCTGCAATCGAAGTTCCCAAAATGGCACTCAAAGACAATGCGGTCGAAACAACCAACCGACTTATTCTTGACATGGGGACACTTGATTCCTGTAGGGGATTATGGGAATTAAGTTTCTCAAATTAGCAGATGTGCGTCAATGCTTGATGACTCGGGAACGCATGTTGCATAGGTGTTTGTAGCGATTTCTATTGCCAATTAACAACAGGCTGCAACGGCGCTATGCCACTAGATGTGGTGACTATTTGAGGTGTTTCAAACTCAAGAGGGCCGCAAAGTTAGACATTGGAGATGTAACGCGCACAAAGCTGGGCACTGTCACCGGTGGTCCAAATATCGTACCTATAAATGATTGCTGTATGTTTGCAGGATTGCTGCCTCCAGGAAGGCGTTGGGTTAGAACAAGATGATTTTGAATATTAGACAAATGAGGCGTAACAAGAAAGCTTGACGTCGGGATCAAATGCACGGAGGCTCGTTACGAATGACTTAAGCGGCACCCAGCAACACTTGCAGAGGCTGCCCGGCTGTTGTTGCTGTAGAGATCGCCGCCTACCTCAGCTTAATCTGCATGAGTGTGCCATAATGGGCGTAGCAGCGCTCAAATGTTGCATAAACAGAGGGTTGCGGATTTAGGAGCACTATGGGTAAGGGAAAGAAGCTCGGGCGAATTCTAATTGGCAATCTCTCCAGTGATGTGGACGAGACAAGCATTAGAGATCTTTTCAAGAATACCGCAGGCAAAATCATCTCAGTTGATATTCCTTTGCAGCTTAACGGCAAAGGAAGAGGTTATGCCCTCGTGCAGATGTCCAATCAAGAAGAAACTGACATCGCGATTTCACAACTTGACGGTTCTGAACTTTGCGGGCGTCGGATAACCGTCAGTTCCGAAGATGCCGCAGAGCCGAAAGCAAAAAAGCGCGGACGTTTCTTCTTCAATTAGTGACTGATGCCTTTTTTAGCAAACTCTTTTTTATAAGCCTATTCACTTGTTGCTCGAATAGACTGAATGAAATGTGGGCGACAACTAGGACAACAACCGCGTAGAGCACGAAGGCATACGAGAAGCTTTTACCAAATATGTACGGAACCAGCCAAAATAAAATAGCTGGGTGAAGTAGATAGGCACCATAACTAAGTTTTCCGCCTATTACAAACCAACTTGGAAGTTTTTGAATCCAGGCAATGTTTAGGCCACCTAGAAGGGATACAAACAAGCTGGCAGCGATTGCAGTCGGGCCTAGAACATCAAAAAAAAATGTTCGTGTCTGCATCATAGTGAAAACGAGAGCTGAACCACCTAGAAGCAACATACTATGGCAAATTATGGGATGGCGACGAAGCGAAAGCGAATGTTTTTGAGTTACCAGAAACAAAAGAACGCCTGCACTTAGCAAATCAAGCGCGCAGAAACTGCTCAAGTTTCTAAACATCGTGTGATTGGTTGATTCAATTACGAGCCGACCCAAAGGCGCGATCACCAATAAAGAAAGCAATATCCATTTGTAGGACTTGACTTTGCATAGCCAGGGATAGAAAAAGTAAAACTGTTCTTCGACGGCTAAAGACCAATAAATGTCCCAATGCATTCCATAGAATCTATCTAGTCCAAAACGAAGCCAATTGAAAGTGCCAGTGAATAGAGTCAACCAGAATAATCCGTTTTTGCCACCATAATCAAAAACGTCGTTGTATTTTGGATTCAGTCGAAGCTCAGGAATTTTAGTGCAGATGATGCCGAGAATAACAGCGACTAGAAATAATGGAATTAGACGCGCTGCCCTAACAATATAGAAGTCACGAGCACGTATTTGATCCAGTGATTTGAAGCGCTTGTGGGCGGTATCGGATATGACGAATCCGGATACGACAAAGAACATCCATACACCGATATCACCACCCGTAAGCAACCAATAAATCGAATTTGCACTTTCAGGAAGTGGGCTCAGTCTAGTCTGAACCAGATGAAGTGATAAGACAGTGAGTATTGAAATCTGTCGAATGAAATCTAAAAGCCAGAGACGAGATGTTTCAATCGGTGCAGTTGCAGGTGTGGAAACTAAGACTTCTTCTGACGCCAGTTCAAAATCCTTTTGTGTTTCCATTATTCCTGGATAATGCTCGCCGTCGGTTAAAAACTCCGTAAGGACACCCCCTTTCAAAATATTAGGGAACCTGCATCAAATATCGAACGAAGTCGATTATATGGCGTTCTTGATTGAATGCCGGTATAACAACGCTCAGCTTTATGGTTTGAATTCCTGGATCGCGACTCTTGAGATCTTAAAGGTTTCTAGCGCCAGTGCAACAAAGTTGCTTAGCTTTCGCTTAGAAAGCCGTAATGACCTTGACGAAGGCAAGTACAATCGGTGGCTAACCACTTGCTTCACTAAGATACCCAAAAACGGAACGCATCGAAATTTGAAAATAGCCGAGATTCATAGCAAATCAATCTCGCCTAACGCAGTTTTCTCGTTGTCACATTTGCCAACGGGTGGCACTGATGACGGTGGCGCTTTTCTGCACACGTCTCGTTTTGCCTCGGCGGTCATTTTATATATACTGCTTATTGTGGCTACATTTCTAATTCCTCCAATGCCCACTGGGACTAGTTATCTAGCAGGCACCATTGAGAAACATCGACGATTAGACAAATTACTTGGTCCCAAAATAATTTTGGTCGGGGGCTCTAATCTGGCATTTAGCATGAACAGCCCGTATCTGAGTGCACAAATGGGAATGCCTGTCGTAAACATGGGGCTACACGGTGGAGTCGGATTGCGCTATATGTTGAATGAAGTCAGTTCCCGCATTGGACCAGGGGATATCGTAATTGTCAGCCCGGAATACGATTTCTTCTGGGTATTCCTAAACGGGTCAACGGAACTTTTGGAAATTCTCTACGCTTATCCTAACGCCGTTCAATGGTTATCACCGGAACATTTGCCGTCTCTATTTCAACACTATCCGTCATTATTAAAACGAAAATTTGATTTCTGGTCTAAGTATGGAGTACGCAACAATGCAGTAGATGCGGTCTATTGTCGCGATGCATTCAACGAGTATGGTGATGTCACAAGCGTTGATCGCTTGAATCCGAAGGAATTTCAAACACGTCATGCGGCGCTGAATATCGAGCCAATGCCTTTATCCCGATCGTTCGATCAGTCTGCTTTCGATGCCTTGAACAGATTCAGTAAACTCTGCTCAACAAGAGGTGCAACCGCTTTTCTCACTTACCCACCAATGGCTACAGAACGAATAGATCTAAATGGTAACCAACAGAACTTGTTTCTTTTGGATAGCAAACTGCGCACCGAAAGTGGTCTCAAAGTCATTTCAGAACCAAAACGATATTTCTTTCCAAATGATCAGTTTTTCGATTATTGCTATCATCTTCGTGGCTCTGCAAGAATGGTTCGGACGCAGAGAATGATTGATGATTTGCACTCATTCCTGAATTCACGGCACCGCTAGTCCAGCAAAAATCGTTTTAAGCGAATGTAAACTAACTAGTCACCAAACTGGCTTCTCGATTACGCAGATACCAATTCACTGTTTTTTGAAGACCTTCCTTGAGTCCCACTTGGGCTTCGAAGTCAAACTTAGCTCTCGCTTTGCTCACATCTAGCCGACGTCGAGGTTGACCGTTTGGTTTCGAAGTGTCCCATGTAATGCAACCGTTGAACCCGCAAATGGATACCACCAAAGTAGCGAGTTCCATAATGCTAATTTCGTGGCCCGATCCCAGATTGACGGGCATCGGTTCATTGTACAACTCTGAAGCGTTTACAATGGCACGTGCGGCATCGTCTACATATAAAAACTCTCTCGTTGGTGTGCCGTCCCCCCAAAGCACTATTTCATCCGCATTTGTCTCTTTTGCAGCAACACACTTTCTAATCAGCGCTGGAATGACATGAGACGTGTGCTCGTCAAAGTTATCCTCTGGACCATAGAGGTTAACGGGCATAAGGTAAATTGAATTGAGACCATACTGTTGCCTATATGCCTGCGATTGCACCAACAGCATTTTTTTTGCTAACCCATATGGTGCGTTCGTTTCTTCAGGATAACCGAGCCAAAGATCATCTTCTATAAACGGTGTTGGTGCAAACTTAGGATAAGAACAAATAGTACCGAGTAGCACTACTTTGGAAACACTCGCTTTTCGGCACTCTTCTATGAGCATCGAGCCCATGATCAAATTTTCGTAGCAATACTTTCCAGGATTGTCTCTGTTTGCTCCAATGCCACCAACTGAAGCCGCCAGGTGCACAACCATATCCGGCTTCACGTCATGAATGAGCTCGCGCACTGCGGCTTGCTCGGTGAGATCATACGCAGCGCGCCGAGGAATAATGATTTCGGCAGATGAACGGGCTCGAAACTCGCTGACTACGCGCTTTCCGAGAAATCCATTTCCCCCAGTTACAATAATTTTGTTGCATTTCATGACAGGCGATACCCGCTTTTGTGTTACCTGATTCGAACTTGAAGCCGGGCCCAATATACACGAGAGGTTAGGGTAGATTCTTTCATATGAGGACGGCTTTGATGTTTATGAAAAGAAATGAACTCTCACTAGATCGCATGAACATGCAACCCAAAAACGCGAAAATTGAGTATCCGTGAGTCATTTGGCGCCACCAGATTTTCAGAATCGACATGCAATTTAATCGGTTGAACCTGTTCACCATTTGGCATATTTATTCGAATTGAGCATCTAGCAGACATTGGAACAATTGCCAAATTGTTACCTTTCTCGTCCGTTATCTTTATAGAATGGTCTTTATTTCCAATGGCTGGACCTGGCTCCAGCTCCAGCTCTAGCTCTAGCTCTTTTCCGGATTCGCTAGGAGGCAACCATATTTCCGCATCGTTGCTAACCCAGCGAAATTTTTCACCAGCCCATTCTTCAGGCTGATACCAACCACGCCCTAAGATGGGTTTTATTTCGTTTGGAACACCTTCAGTTTCACGATGATATGGAAGCATCCAATTGGATAAACGCGTATATTTGAGGAAAGGTTCGAGTCCGCTTCCTCTTCCAATTTGAGAGATAGGATAATATTCTCGAGCCCAACTGTCGTCGGGAAGGACATACCCTGGAATGCTTCTCAATAGACGCACATCGCCATAAGGTGAAACAGCGAAGGCAACTACTTGTTTATAGCTGTAATGCACCGGAGTCTTTTCGAAGCTAATCAAAGCTGCTCCAGCACTCTTCCCGATATCCACACCCTTTGAACTGAATATCGGATTGTATCCAAAAGGGTCTGCATAGTTGGTTTGAATTGCATTTACTCCGAAGGCGAGATCACTAAGGCATTCGACACTATAGTTATGTCCCAGAGGCGTCACATCTTTGTCTTCCAGAACAAAAAGTAGCAAGGTGTCCGGACGGAACTGCGGAGCGATTCTACGAACCTGGTCGAATATATATACGATCTTTTCGAATCGAATATTTGGGACGAAAGCATCTTGGTGAGCCATAGAACTCACACCTGCAGAAAAAACTAAGAGCAACGTGAGAGCAGTAACACTTGCATGGCGGAATGCCGCCGGAACGAAACTTGCGGCAAATAGAATAAGAAAAGCGTAGAAAATTGCCTGGGCAGGTTCTGCATAGAATTGGCTTCGTTCAATAATCCTGAAGTTTATGTAGGGTCCTATTCCAAGCAAAATCCCTAATAAAGAAAGAGATAACCCCAAAACAACAAAGCGCCTGTTAAGCGATGGTGCACTGCGATGTCGCTCTAGTAAGAGCAGCAACAACGCGATGACTGAAAGACCTATTCCATAAGCCCAGTAGTCTCCCACTCCGTGGAGAGAAAAGTAACTAAGGGTAGGCTTTAAGTGCACTAACACGTTGGTGAATAACTCGTCTAAAGAGCTCGGGATTTTGCCACCACCACCGGGGTGATATTGGTATGCCGCAGGATTTAAACGCAAAAAAATAGCAAAGCGAATGGCCAAAATTGAAACGGTTCCTAACCACGCGTATGCCCAACAACCGAAGTGGGATCTGGTCCGATCCGAAAGCCAAAGCAAAAGCGGGACAACCATCGCTAACGGAATGGCAGCTTCATGACTCGCAATTGAGCCTCCAAGCAGAAAGCAAGAGAGAGCTAGAAGAATTCTACTTTCCCTTTTAAAAGACGAAAAATAGAGCCATATACTAAGCCACAAGAGGAAAGGCGCGAAGTAATAACCGCTCATAGTAACCATCATGTAACGCATAGGCTCAGATGGATTCACAGCCAATAAAATCGAAGCAACTATTGGCACGGGGCTTAAACCAGGAATTGCATTTCGCAGCAGACTATACAGGAGCAGACTAGAAAGGAAGTGGAAGCAGATTGCCAAAACAAGATAACCATCTATGCTGTTTGGACTAATTAAATTTGCGATGTTGGCTTGCACAAAATTGAGCGGCCGACAAATGAACGTATCGTAATAAGAGAAGCCGAAAAGGGCTCCCTGAGTGAGTGTCATTGGATCATCAAATCCATGCCAGAAACTTTTGCGCAAGGGAATGAAAAAACCTACAAGGGTAAATAGGAATAAAAGAGACGACAAAAATAGATCATGTCCAATTCCGTAAGTTGTTTTATTCCTTTGAATTTCAGGCAGCTTATCTGGTGCGGTTCGTCTTCTATACTTACTGTGCCAAACATATACCAGCCCACACTCGAAGAAGAAAACTGCAAGCAATAGGAACCTGTTCTCTGTCAACGCCGCACCACGGAAACTCAAAAGTGTTGATGCCGCTATAAGAAGCAATGCACATATAAAACCGAAATCAAACTGGCAGAGGGCTTTGACCATAAACTCAATTTCACTACATCTGATTGGAAGGGTCGAGGCTTAGAATAATTATGTCTAGTAGGAATGGCAGTTCCGCCAGTGGTGGCAGTAGCGGCTCCAACCGCCGCAGCTCCAAATAATACTTAGCAAGGGTATCGGAGAATTCTAGACCTTGCCCTGCTCTCTAAGAAATACGAAATGGCGCGAATGCTAAGTTCTGACTAACGTGACTTCAGCTTAATATAAACAGCTAGAATTGTGTTCAGCCAGCAAACGCGCATCCCCCGTTTCTTGCGTAAGGAAATGAACCCCAGTTCTTCAAATAATCTCATATTCCAAGCCACAAACGATTCGGCCAGTTCGATAGCTGCAGCCCAACGGGCAAAGTCATTTCGGCAGCGCTATCCGTAAGGGCATTTGAGGAAACGCTAAGGGCAGAAGATCTTTTCAAAGATCATCATTTGTGGCCGCGTATAAGATTTTTTGGAGTTAGAGCGGGAGCCTGATTGCTCGACTTCACTCCAGAACTCAGAAACAGTGCGACTAGGCTCGGTTTGGAGCCATGCGTCTATAGTGGCTGTAAGTTTGTCTTCATTGCTCGGGTTTATCTCTGAGTAAGTAGCCAGGCAATTATTTTCGTAACCGGTAGGGATTACGCCAATCAACCTGAAGCCAGCCAACTGTATGGCTTCAACATAGTGCGATGCAGGATAAAACCATTCGTACAAGTGATAGGGCTGGCAGAACGGATGAGTAGTAAGGAGTGCAGCCAGCTCCGCCGCATTGTCAGCGAACGCTTCACGCAGAGCGAACCAGCGACCGTTGGCTTTAAGTTTCTGTCGCACGATCGCGGCTGCCCTCGTAATGTTGTCAAAGTGGTGTATACAGTTCCTTGTAATCAGAACGTCGTAAAGCTTTTCGGCGCGGTGCCACCGCGATAAATCTTCGTAAAGTCCTATGCCTTTAGTAATTTCCAAACTAGACAAGTAGCCCGTACCGGTATTCCATTCGGTGCTTGGCTCAAGCAAATCAACATTCTGAAAACCAGATTTCTTTAAAGCCCAACTTAAAAATCCTGGGCCGCCGCCAATTTCGCAAACACTAGTGCTCTTATGAATTCCAAAGTAGCGGAGAATCTTCAGGGCTACGCTAAAGTCTCGGGACTGTAAGTATCGGGCAAAGTCTTTATCGCGATCAGGCAATAAATAGATCCAATTCAAAAGCTTTTCTGCCTCAGGATCATTCTTGGCTTTAGCTTGCTCGAGCAGTATACATTTTTCGTACTCTTTTGGATCTTCCTTAAGGTCTATTAGGTTTAATGAGTCAAGGGAATCCTTGGAGCGGCTTCTTAGTAGATCCGCAAAAGAGCTTACAACTATTCTGTGTCCCTGTTCTCGCGCTTCCAGCTGATCCAAGAGTTTTTCATTTTGTACATAAATTGGCGCACCATAAGCTAGCGAATTCAATGGACGCTCAATAAACTCGTCGCCGTTGTCGCTTGCATATAACACATACGGCAAGTCCACCGCTTTCGAAAAGCGAGCGTAAATAGACTGCTCGTCTATAAACGCATCAACGAACATACGCTTGGGTTGAAGGAGCGAGCAAAGTTCCATTACGTATGGGAGTTGTTCGCCAATATCAAAGGAAATGATTCGGGTAAGGACACCATTACAAATGGCTCTGAATTGGAGTGCTGATAATTTAGTTTTGCCTCGTCTGTACTTTTCCTTCGTCAGAACTACTTTGATGAAAGTTGTATCTCTAAAACTGGTAGACAAACTCTTTGTTGTTACATCACTAAATCCAGTACCTACCAATACTATAGCGTTAGCGCCGCAACTTTCGGCGAAGTTGCGAAGGTCGCTGGTATCACTTTCAAAAAACGGAGAGGTCGGTCGAATCTTCCCATTCCGTAAGTAGTGCAGTAGGGGATTTGTTCCTTCTTTCAACAGCTCCGGATTGCAAGCGAGATAAAATAGCGTGTCGAACTTGCCGTTGGGATCGGCTTCGAACGGTTCCTTCAGGTAGTTTAAAAGCGGTGGTTCGTTTCGTAAAACCAGTTTGCCGTCGATAATACTTTGCTCAAACACATGCGTAGAGAATAACGGATGCGGATCAAGCTTTGTTTGGGAACCATAGAGCACATAGTGCTCCAACGGGCTCCCCTCAAAGTTCCTAAGCAAAGATTCTTGTGAGCAATAGTAGGCCGCGTCAAACAATGGGTGGGGATTCCGTCCCTCAAGATACCCAAACTCTACATAATGGCTCAAGGGCTCGATTTCTTTCGCCAAGTTTGGTTCTAGGTTCAAATAGAAACCCACATCAAAGAGTGGGTGGGGATTTAGCCCCGCTTCCCAACCGCCGCTCAAATAGTGTACTACCGCCCCAGCAGCCGTTGTCTCGTCGATGTTTGCCTGCTTGGCATAAAAAGAGCTTGAGAAAAGAGGGTGAGGATCCAAGAATGGTCCCGGCGCCTTTAAATAGTCCAATACTATATTTGGGCTCTTTCCCAGGAGCTTTCCTTCAATAAAGTCTGTGCGTAAAAGGGGATGAGGATTTCCACCGTGCTTCAAGAAGTAACTTACAGGCTCGGCGAACGCGCCGACCTGCCACTGGTAATAGCTAGTATCAAAGAGCGGGTGGGGATTTTTGCCTTCCTTCCAACCATGCAGAAGATAATGCTTCAAAGCATCACTTGCTTTTGTAAATGGAATTTGTACATGTCGTGCGTAGTAGTTAGCACTAAATAAGGGGTGGGGATCAGCCGCGAGCGTATCATTTTTGATAAATGTGACTATAGCCGGTTCTTGGAACGACTCTTTCTGCTGCGAAAGAAAATAGTCGGCGTCAAACAGCAGGTGCGGATTAGGCTTCGTGAGATGTCCTTTGCTGAGAAAGTGAGATAAGGGATCAATATTTTCTTTGAGCGCATCAGCATTTTCACTAAGATATTGCGAAACATCGAATAACGGATGCGGACTCAAATGTTGTCGAAAGCCATCTCTTAAATAATGCTCAAGGCTTGTCCCCTTGAAAGAGGTTTTGCCCACCTGGTTCTTGTAGTAATTGGTGTCAAAAAGCGGATGCGGGTTTTTGCCACAAGAATGGCCCTTAGTCACAAAGTGTGATAAAGGCTCACAGTCTAGCTCTTCCGTTAGCTGTGCTGCATAATATTTAGGATCAAACAACTGATGTGGACGCAATCCCCGCCTCCACCCCAACCTTAGATAGTGAATAAGCGGGTTAGGCGGTTGTAGTTCATCTTTTGAAAATTGGCTGATGTAGAAAACTGGATCAAACAGAAAGTGCGGTCGTCTTCCTTCGGTCGCTCCGAATTTGACATAGTGCACCAGCGCGTTTCTGTTTGCTTGCCTCACATCGGGATTTTCCCGCAGGTAATAACCTGTATCAAATAACGGATTCGGCTGCCGGCATTCCGCATGGCCCGACGTCACAAAGTGGACTAGCGGGTTTAAACCAGCCTCCTTTACGTCTTGGTTGCGACTCAAATAAAACGTAGAGTCGAAAAGTGGGTGTGGATTCCTCCCCGCTAGCCAACCGTCGGCTAAATAATCAGAGAGGGGATCTTTTGCAGAGCAGCTTTGGAAACCATTTTCCATGTAAAAGCACGTATCGAACAGAGGATGTGGGCTTAACCCTAACCACCAACCGATTTGTTGAAAATGACCAATAATGGAAGCGTTGTTTGTAAGTTCCGGAACCTGCTGTCTATAGTGCTTTAGATTTAAAAGGGGATGGCAGCTAATCTCGTTTCCAGAACCCGACTGCAACCAATCAAGGAGCGCAGATTTGCTGCCTAACATTTTGCCTGAGCACTGCCGATAGTACTGAACGCTAAAAAGCGGATGTGGATCGGCCTCAACCTCATCACCGTGCAAATAGAAATATTGTAGAGGATCATCGATTTCGATATCTAATTGCGACTTGTAGAACACATCGTCAAACAGCTTGAGCTTGGTAACGATACTTGCAAAAGCATTGAAATCATTAATGAGGTTGTAGTTATGGCTTTCTGCAAATAAATCATCAAACGTGTCAACCGCTTCGTTCCAATCTTCGGAACTAAAACTTGCTTGCGGGTCTGAGGCCCTCCGGGGCTTTGCACGCGCAGATACAGCAATCTCTTCGAAGCACTGAAGCCAAGGTTGGAATGCGTCTTCTTCGGTGAAATGTGCCGCTCTTTTCTTGCCGCACTCCAGCAAACGCTCACGATGAGATGGCAGAGTTACGGTAATCGCATGGCACCACTCGTCAGGATCTTCACCATTCACTAATATTGCAGCATCATCAACTACTTCTGGAATGGAGGTAGTGTTCGAGGCAACAACAGGACATCCGTATTCCATTGCTTCTAGTAGTGGAATGCCAAATCCTTCGTATTCGGATACAAATATTAGGGCCTCAGCATTGCTATATAAGTCCTTTATAGAAGATTCTGAGACGAAGCCCAAATCGATGACCATTTGTCGCGCAATGTCACCAGGTATCCGCAGTGAATTAGCTTCTAAAAAGTCGTGCGGATGTTCGCCAGTTAGGACAAGCTTTAGTTCTGGACGCCTTTTCCAGATACGGTTCATGATCGGTCTTAAAAGCCTATGTCTTTTGTGCTTCCAGGCATTAGCTGGATAAAAGAGGAAAGGCACCAGTTTTTTTATGTCGATTTGGGAAGACTCATAATCGAATGGAGTCGAGACATGGGCGTAGGAAATTTTGAGCTTATCCTCAGAAACGCCAGCAAGTTCTCTCAACCGCATCCTCGAACTTTGTGATCTAGTTATTACGCAAGAAGCGCTCCGCAAAGCCTCATACACAGGCAAGCGCCAGGCAAGATCCTGCTGAGAAAAATAGTCCGGCTTTTCTAACGCAAGGGTGTCCGGCATATGAACTATATGCTCGACACCAACAACACTAGTGAACGCTTCAAGAGGCTGCATGCCAAATAATGGGCTTACTATCACATCAGGGCTTATGGAGCGAACAAAATGCTGCGCTTGGTGTTCTGTACTGAAATTTACTTCGCACACCGTACTTACACCAAGCCAACTTGCCAGACCGATTTCAAAGCCCGGACCTGTAATAAAAATGATTTCCAATCCAAATTGCGTGCTGCGGTCAAGCAATAGCTTGCTAATGGTGCGGGCCATGTGACTCGCTCCGCCATTTACGGGTGGATTCAAATAATAGAGGTTAACAAGAAAGCGAAGCCTTCTTGGGCCACCGGCTAACAAATGTAGCCCTCTGCTTACAAAAGCTGTATTAGTAGCTGGGTTAGTATTTTGCAAAAGTTACACCTCGAATCCTATGCAAGCGGGCTTTTGCATACAGCCAAAATCTTTGAATACCCAATGATCTAAGGGCGCTCTCTTCAATAAAGCATCGGCCGCTTGAAATTGATGCCACCACAATACATCGCTTACTTCAGTCGCCCTGGGAAACTGTCCAACTTCGACACCGAAGATGTGACTGTACTGATGCCTGTACATTTCTGCCAGCGTACTAACACGCCCGAAGTGATTTTCTTGGGCCCGTTTCGCTTCCGAAAAGCCAACATCAATCCATGCACTTGCAGTTTTGCCCGAGTCATGAAAACGAAAAAGTCCGAATATTTCTGGAACGGCTAAAAATTTCGCGCCGCAACTAAGAAAGCGCAGCCACATTTCGTAGTCCAAAGCAAATCTATATTGGTCGCAAACATATGCACCCGCCCGTTCGTAAATGCTCCGCGTCCAAAATGCCCCTTCTTGCCAGAGAAAACATGCCTTCATGAATCGAGAGTGATCGAAATGCCGGAAAGGTTCTGTTCTAATATGAAATCCGTGTTCGTCAATGACTTGTCTACGCCCATAAATCAGATCAACATCTGGATTTTGCGCGAGTATCTCAACCGCCCTTGCCACAACGTTCTCATTCGCATAACAATCATCTGAATTTAAGTATGCGAGTATTGTCCCATTACATTTGGCAAATCCTTTATTAACAGCATCGCTTTGGCCGCCGTCTTTTTCTATTATTACTTGACTAACGTCTCTGCGGTATTTCTTTAAAATGGCTGCAGTTTCATCTGCTGAACAAGAATCCAAAATAATGTATTCGATTTCTTTATAGCTTTGCCTGAGCACACTCCGAATAGTGCGCTCGATAAACCTACCCTGGTTATAAGAGGGAGTGACGATCGAAACCAGTGGTTTCTCAACAATCACTTGGCGATTTCCGTGTAACCTGCAAGGCTTTCAACTGAACGGATCGTCCGCGGCTCGATTACAGTATTAGAGAGCCGCTCTAATCTCCTTTGGAGAAGCAATGATTCGTCTAGTTGCTGTCGCAACTCAGAGTTCTCATGCTCAAGTTGTTTGAACCGTCGGATAGCATTTGGTGTCATGCCAGAGTACTTTCTCTCGAACTCAACCACTTGGGCGATCGGAAGATTCCATTCCTTGCTAGCTCTTAGAATATCGCTGCTTTCGGAGATCCTGGAGCACACTTGCGAAATTTGGTAATCAGCCAGGCCGGAAGGATCCATCTCTGACGCGGATGGTGCTGACAGTTCTCTGTTCGGTAGTTTTTCTTGATATTCTTGCAGCTTAATATGCAGCTGAACTAATTCACCGGATATGGTGCTCACTAAATTCTCGTGTATGTTGAGAAATTGTTGCATGGATTCCTGAACCTGCAGTGTCAACTCGCGAGAGAGTCGTCGATATAAAGGACCGAGTAGGACAAAATATATTTTCTGAAGGAATACCTTCATAGAGTGTCGCTCCTAATGCCAGGTCTAGATTAGACCAAATCGCGCTTACGCAGGACAGTATATGACAACAAGCCCAGCAGACTGGTGATCGCAAGCTAATGAAGAACTTTAGCTATTGCTAAGATCTTCGTTATGTTTCAACACTGGACTATAGGGTGCGTCTGCGCAGAGAATTTTTCTTATGGCGCTTTAAGGATTAATCGAGAATAGTCAAGAGGGCTTGGCAGCATTTGGAACAATTGATAATTGGTCGGTCTTTAGGGCATTAACCTTGAGTTCCTTCGTGTAAGATTCACCACTTAGTTTCCAAACCATTTTCGGATTCACTGCTGTTAGAAAAAAGCCAAACCAGAACAAGCACTCGTTAAAGTACAAGAAAGTCTTTAGCCAAATAGCCTTTAGCCTGCTGCAATCCAGGCTACCGAGCATGTCCTTTCGGGACTTTATGTGAGTTTCTCGCCACGAAGCAATTTGCTTAACCCGTTCAGCAGTGATTTTCACCGGGACCAACCGATCAAGAGCATTCTCTCTCGCTCTTGAATGCAATTCATATTGGGCGAACACGTAAAAATCGTATCCGTGAAGCATCATTCTTGCGAACAAACCACGAACCGTAGGTACGTCGTGAATAGCTTTTGCTTTTGGCTGAGCCCAGATTTTATCTCCCTGTGCAAGCAGTTGCGTACAGTGCAAAGAACAGTTGCCTCGAAACGCCGGCAAGTGAAGAGGAATTGGATGGTCCAATAAATATTTACGGCGAAAAGCTACATTGTTTGCGTAATAAGTTTCCGTTTCATACAGACTTGTGTGATTACTAAATCTGGAGAAAAAGTTATATAGCGTTGCCGATACCATTAAAGAACCTGCGCCATCCTTGCGAAGTTGAGTCTCACCACGGACGATATTAATGGATGAGTCAACAAATGGTGCCAATAAACCCTCTAACCATTCGGGAAAGTAGGTACAATCCGAATCACACCAAATAACAACATCACTGGTGCATTTAAGTGCGCCATGCATTTTCGCTTCGTAATAATCCAAAGGCTCTTCCGGGCGATAAACTCTCAACCATTGATATTTGGATTGGACTTCGCAAAGAATTTCGCCATCAACCGGGCCGCAATCCATAAGCCAGATTTCTTTCGCGGACGAAATGCTTTTTGACTGTGCTTCTAAGGAATTGAGACAGAGAAACAAATCCTCTACATTTTGACGACGCAGATTTTCTGTTTCGATAACTAAAGAAAAGGTCAATTGGCTCATAGAAGGGCAAAAACCTTTGAAGTCGGAGAACCGCGCAATTGATCTGGCAACACTCCCAAGAAAGCCGCTAATCTCTTGCGCACAACTTCTTCGGAAAACTCTGATGCGATGGCTTTGCGTCTTGCTTCCCTATAATTGGCTTGAAATTCTGAATCCAAAACGAATCGATTCAAAGCACTGGAGACAGCTTCCCTATTTAGAGAGTTGCATCCTAATCCGACCTTGTATCGATTGAGAAAATGCTGCGGAGAAGAATTGCTTGGACCATGAAATAAAATCGGGCAACCCGCTGCCAGGTACGTAGTGAATTTATGCGGGAAACAATGACGCACCGCTTGTTCAAACTTTTGATCGAACCAGTAAGGCAAATATGCCAGATCCGATTTAGCAAGCAGTGGCATCAGCTCATCAACCGGCAGATGGCCCAGAATTTCAATGTTTACGGTGCCTTTGCTCGGGGACAATTCGAACCATTTACCCATCAATTGCAGTTTGACTGGTCGCGAAGCCAACTGCCACTTTATGTCGGTCAATGCTTCAATCAAACAGCCAATCTCTTCCTTAGCATAAAAAGAGCCCGCATAGGAAATTACAAATGGCTCGTGAGCAGATTTGACTTTAGGAGTCGGTTCTAAGATAGTCTGATCGATTGGATAATATATGACTACGGATTCTACGCCTAGAGTCTTCTTGTAGTCCGCCTGCATCCCTTCCGATACGGCTGCCACCATTTTGGACAACTTCAGGACGCGCTCAAATTGCTTTTCGAGAAAGAATGTAGAAATCGGATCCGCCGATTGCTGGTTAGCAAAGCTACGAATTGGATCCCAAACCATAGAAAACAGTGGCACCTTCAATCGCCTCGCTACTTCTCTAGCCATGAGGATCATAGAAGGCCCAATTAAAATGCACCAGATAGCCTCGACTCGTTCCGCTTTGCCAAAAGCGACAGCTTCTTCAATAATTGGCTCGAGTTTGCGCCGTAATTTCGGCAATCGAAATGCTGATTGAACCCGGGGCTTCCAGCCATCTCTGCCATGCGTTTGCCATGCCCACTCAGCCGGCAATGGCGATGATTTGATTTTTAGCCAGTCCAGAGAAGGATCGGCTACCGGAACGTCATATAACGGACTGGTTGCTGCAAAACAGACAATCTGTGAGGGAGCAAAGAAATGCAAAAACCGTCCAAGAAAAATTTCACCCACAGAACCCAGTCCTGGTCTGCATGGAGTCAAAAGCATAATCTTTGGCATGCTCATATGAACACCTAAATATGCGTTCCGAAGATCTGCGGCACAATCCTGCCGAAATTTGCGGACTGATCGTCTGTGATAGAGAAATCCATGTCAGGCAAAGCAACTAGATCGGGCTGGGCGGAGAAACGCTTGCGTGCTTCGTTAAGTGCTTCGATAGAACCAATATCGATCCATTCTTCCCGCAATGGGAAAACGCAAGTTTTAAATTTTTGAACTAACAAAGCTTCGAATAATGATGGCATGTCAAACGAACCATGATCAGGTATCAAATCGAGCGTATCCGGTTCAAGCACATAAATGCCCGCGTTCACATAGGAAGAGCGCTTAGGCTTTTCTTTTATGCTCACCAAGCGCTCTCTGTCGGTTTCAACTACGCCGTAAGGAATGGTGATTTCGTAGGGAACAACAGACATCGTGCCGTGGGCGCGATAAGTTTTATGATATTCAATAAGATGCTTAAATTTGAGACCAACCAACAAATCGCCGTTCATAACAACAAGACTATCTGTCGGGCGCGATTTGAGCAGTCTTAGAGATCCTGCCGTTCCCATCATTTCCTCTTCGTGCAAATATCTAATTTCGGCTCCCCACTTTGAGCCGTCGCCAAAATATTCCTTGATCATCTCGGCGCGATAGTTGACTGAGAAAAAGAGTCGATAGCATCCTTGAGCAACCAAGCTCTCAATTGTCCGCTCAAGTAAAGGCTTGCCGCCTACTTCCAAAAGCGGTTTGGGGCAATTCCACGTTAACGGACGCAGTCTTTTGCCATCGCCACCCAACATCAAAACTATCGAATAATTCAAGTTAGGCGAAGCAATCTTCCGTAATTCTTTGAGGTCAATTACTCTGCCTGCGCGATCTAGAAATACTTCGAGCCCAAAGTCATCAAACTGCATCGCCGATTTCAGTCCATCGATTGGCCTAAATTCGAGACTTGCTTCCCGCGTTCTAACGACTCTGGATAACGGATCGCAAAAATTGGCTCCGTCAAGAACTGCCTTGCGCAGTGCGAAATCCGTCAGCAAAGACAGAAATCGCCCGTCACTGTCAATAACTATTGCCACGCCGCAAGACGTTTGTTCGATAATTTCAATGGCGCGCCAAAGAGGCGCGCTTTCGACTATCAAATTATCGTTCCAAATTTGACTCAAATCGACCTCATTCAAAATCTTGGTAAGTGAGTTTCTGGAAACTCACCAACAGGTCTAGACGTTGTAAACATGAGCCTTGTAGCCCCTGAGATTTTCGCTTTTCAGGAACCATTCGACAGTTTCAGCCAGTCCCCTAATCAGACCATCTTTACCACCATATACAGGGGCCCAGCCAAGCAAATTCTTCGCCTTAGTATTGTCGGCCAGAAGCCTGCTTACCTCGCTTTTATCAGGTCTGATTCTAGCCTTGTCAGTTTCAATTTCGATTTTGGCATCCATGATTTCGGCAATCAATTTCACAGTATCGCCAATTGAAATTTCAAAGCCGCTGCCTATATTAATTACCTCACCATTGCTTCTATCACTTTCGGCAGCCGCAATAAATCCGCGCACGGTGTCAAGAACAAAGTTGAAATCTCGCGTTGGGTGCAACGCACCCAGTTTAATCTTACGCTGACCACTTGCGATCTGAATAATAGTGGCGGGAATAATCGCTCGCGCCGATTGGCGAGGACCATATGTATTGAACGGTCGGACAATCGAAACAGGAGTGCCGAAGCTATTGTAGAAAGAAAGGGCAAGTTGATCCGCACCAATTTTGGTGGCGGCATAAGGAGATTGTCCCTGCAGCGGATGTTCTTCGGTAATAGGAACGAACTTTGCCGATCCGTACACTTCGCTAGTCGATGTGTGAACGATCTTCTCCAGACCCAAGTCTCGAGCAGCTTCCAGAACATTCAACGTGCCTTTGATATTGGTTTCGACAAAAGACCCCGGGGAAACGTAAGAAAATGGAATTGCAACCAGGGCAGCCAGGTGCAAAACCATGTCACAGCCTCGCATAGCGTTTTTTACGCCATAGGGATCGCGGATATCACCGCTAACCATTTCAATCTGCTTTTTGACCTCATCGGAACATTGGTCTAGGTTGCCCCAGGAATTCCAGGAGTTGTAACAGGTGAATGCCCTGACCTGGTATCCATTACGAACGGCCTGCTCGGCAAGATGCGAACCAATAAATCCGTCGGAGCCCGTAATAAGCATTTTTTGAGAAGAAGCCTTCATACCAAACTCTTAAGCCGCAGCTAAGCCTTGATGTGGTGATACTATCAAAGCTCAAGCTGCTTATCAGTTGCAATTGCTTAATCAGGTTACTCTCAGCCAATGCGTATCGTCATAATAACCATTTCATTTCCTCTTACTCTACAGGAAGACCCGCCGTTTCCGGCTAGCTGGGAGCTGGCCCGCGCCTTAAAAAAAGCCGGACATGAAGTTTTAGTTGTTACCTTCGGCAGGAAAGACTCCCTTGAAAGTGACGGCACTCTAAGCGAATTAGAAGGGCTAAAAATATTTCGAAAAGTTTTTGACTGGGTTAACTTTCCCGGCGTTCAGTGTCCCCCCTACGCTCAATTCAATTTCGTTGCCGGACAAGCATTGACTCTTTATGAAGCAGCTCAAACCGTTATCGAGGATTTTGCTCCCGATGTCATTGAGTGCCAGGAATTCAACGGCCTGGGTTTTTACTGGGCTGTAAATCACCGGTATCCTTTGGTTATTCGCTGTTATGGGCCTTTATCAACTCTGATGCGCAACGGGCTCACCGGAGAATGCACCGCCGGCGATACCGATTTAGTTGGCGCATTGGAATTAGCCACCCTTTCCGAAGCGGACGCCATCGTCTCCATATGCGGTGATATAGCCAATGTCCTATCCGAACAATCGGGTATTCCGAAAGAGCAATTCAAGATAATCAGAACACCTTACTCCGCACCTGATCAGTTGCAACTAGCCGAGAGCTTTACTCAGGCGAAGCCCGAAGAATTCCAATACGCTGCCGACGCGTTTCCGAAATTATTTTTCCTAGCCAGAGTTGTTCCCCAAAAAGGAGCTCACGTGCTATTGGAAGCTCTGCCGAAAATAGCCGAACGGTTTCCAAAGTTCCAAATCGCCATCGCCGGTTTCGAAGGCATAGAGATGGGGGGGAGCGAACCATACGCCAATTATATGCGCGCAAAGTTGAGGGATCTAGGTTTGTTGGACCGGGTTGAGTTCCTTGGCTTTGCTGAGCGGGACTTAATTAAACGCAAAGTGCACGAGGCGGATTTGTCGCTTTTCCCAAGCCTATATGAAACTGCTTGTTATGCGTGTATCGAAGCCATGTCTTATGGCGGCTGCGTAGTTGCATCGCAAGTTGGAGGCTTGCCTGAGTATGTATCACACGGTCAAGATGGCTGGCTGTTCAAGGTTGGAGACGCTGAACAATTCGCTAAAGCAATAATCCAACTATCTGAAGACAGTGAACTTAGATTGAGAATTAAAAGAGATAGCGCCAAATCAATTTACGTAAAATGCAACCCTGAACAGATCTGTCGAGAGTCAATCGAAATTTACACAAGAGCTATAGCGCATTTTGAGCAAAACAGGGCATCGAGACGAACTCTCAAGATCCTAAGTAATTCAATTCAAGCGCTCGTCAAAGAAAAAGCATTTAGCGATTACAAACACTCAATGCTGCGCAAGCAGGAAGAAGCGTCAAATGCACTCGAAACGCTCCGTCAGCAACAAGAAACGCTCCATCAGCAAAAAGAAACGCTCCTTCAGCAACAAGAAACGTTCCGTCAGACAATAAAAGAACTCTCTGCCCAAAATGGGCGTCTCCGAAATAAACTAAACTCCATTAGATCACATGCTGAAGCACAAGAAAGTACAATTGAAGAATTGCGAAATTCGAAAGTTCGATTGCGCGAGGAATTTCTCAATTTATCCAAAACTTCTCGGGCTCTCCAAGAAACCTTAGCCGAACAGGAAGTCCAAATTCGTAATTGGAAGATATCAAACCAAGATCTCTCATCTATTATCAATCACCAGTCAGATCAGCTTAACCGGCGGTCGGTGGGTTTTGTGCTCAAACTTGTCTCTATGTTGCCTAGATAGGCGTTACTCTGTCTTTGTATCGAGACACCCACGCTGATAGTCCCTGCCGAAGCGTAACTTTGGGCTTAAAACCGAGAAATTCACGGGCATTGGCGCAGTCTATCTTGCAGTGACGAACGTCCCCCTCGTGCAATTTATTGGTGACTTCAACTTTTCCGGCTTCTTTCTGCAGGTGTTCTTTTATCGATTGCCGTGCATAAGTAGAAAACTCAAGCAAAGAGGTTTCAGTTCCAGATCCCAAATTTATAATCGAACAACCCCTTGATTTGGCATGTAAAGCTTGAATATTGGCAGCAACGACGTCATCTACGTGTATAAAATCGCGCTTTTGATTGCCATCCTCATTAAGAAAGATCGTCTCACCTCGTATCAATTTTTCTAGCATCCGAGCGTAAGGGCTTTTGGTAGTTTGATCCGAACCGTATACAGTGGCGTATCTGAAGATTACCAAATCGAAGCCGATTCGTTCAGATATCAACCGTAAGAGCTCTTCTTGTACCTTTTTAGAAATTGCATACGAAGATGAGCCATTTAGTAATTCTGTTTCGCTTGTTTCGATTGGTTCAAGGGAAGTTCCACAGTTTGGGCACTGCAGTTCAAAAGAGTTGTGCGCTGCAACAGATTTAGCATTCCTGAGCGGTGGTCTTATTTTGCCGCACAATTTGCAAGAGTAACAACCTTCACCGTAAACGCTAATCGAAGAATCAAAAATCAGGTGCTGCACCTTATTCGGTACCATAGAAAGTGCATCGACCAGGGATTGAGTTCCTTTTATATTGCTGTGAAAGAGATCTTCATCATTTTTTCCGGGTATTGTTAAATAGGAAGATGCCTTATGAAATATCGTATCTACATCTTCCAAAGCCTCACGCAGAAGTTGCATGTCGCTTAATTCTCCATGCAGAACTTTCAGCGATTTGCCAAAAGAGTTTTTTTCCGAACTCCATGGCTTGCGACCAAGAATTTTCACATTCTTGCCGGACGTCAAGAACCTCTTCGCAAGATAGGTTCCGATAAAACCTGTGCCTCCAGTGATTAATATGGTTTCGGTCATCGCCCTTCTCAACTTTATGTGGACCATTTAAAAGTGCCGAAGTAATGAATGTAGAGCAAAATCGATCGACTAGCGATGACGCATAATTTATGATGCAAATTGGTGCTATGAGAGGTTCGGTTCTGCAAACACTTTACAAATGATGGCAATGAATAAATACATCCAGGAACTACTGGATAGCGAGCTATTTTTAGTATCTCACTATTTAGAACAGTCACCAGAAGCCAGCAATCACTTTTCTGGTGCGATTGGTCATTACCTGGAAGTAGGTTATCAGCATGGTTTGAATCCGAATCCACTTTTCGACTCAGAGTACTTCTTGGCAAGTAATGATTTAGACGCGCAGAGTAGGTTATTGCCGCCTTTCCTTGTCTATGTTAGATCCACCGGAGTTGAAGCTTTCACGCCTCATCCCCTCTTTGATGCGGTTTATTACATAAAATCCAATCCGGACTTAGAAGAATGTGCTGATAGAATTCAGCCTTTAAGGCACTTCATAAACCACGGTGCTTTTGAAGGACGCAATCCAAATAAATATTTTGATAGTAATTTTTATTTGGCAAGAAAACCACATCTCCGGGATGCAGGAATAGACCCTTTAACAGATTACGTTTTATCTCCTCAAGACTATGAGTGGGCATTCCATCCTTTCTATGATGTCGAATACGATACTGAACTCGATTGGAAGGTGAAACCGGCGCATGAACTTCATTTAGGCGCTGATTTCGTGAACAAAGTACATGCCGATTTTACGCAATGGGATGAACCTTACGATAAATTGCTTGCTTTTTCGCACGAGCCGTTTACGCACCTATTTATTATTCCGGGATTAATTCGTGCGGGAGCTGAACGAGCAGCTTGTGCATACATCAGACATTTTCAAGAAATTGAAGGGTTGGAAAACGTTCTTGTAATTTCTGCGGATTACAATAATCACTCATCTTCGAACTGGTTATCGGAAGGAACCCGTTTGATTGATGCTAAAGCGCTTCTATCGCTGGATAAAGGACCAGAAGAAATGGCGTTTCTTCTTACGGCGTTCATTTTGAAAAGGAAGCCGAGTTTTACCTATTCAATCAATAGTTTCAGCGCAATTACGGCTATGGCTCGATTTGGCGAGCTGTTGAACTCCAGTACTTCTATATTTTTGACGCTCTTTGGCTATGAAACTTATACAGCGAATGATTGCGAACTCCTGAAGCATGCGATATTCCGAAGTGCATTTGAAAGGGCGGATTATCTTGTGACTGATACTAAGAGGCTTCGAGACGAAATAGATAGACACTTTCCAATCCGTAAAAGCTGTAACAAGACCACTAAACATTGCTATCTTGCCTCCAAGCACCTCATTGAATTGGTTAAGCGGCAGGACACCAGGGGAAGAGAAACGCCAAAACCCCCTTTCAAAATATTGTGGGCAAGCCGTATGATCAATTCAAAAAGACCGGATATGTTAGTTGATATCGCAAACAGCCTTCCTGAAATTGAATTTGTTGCCTATGGTTCTGCGGATGGTGATTTTACAGGCGAGAGTGCTATTCAAATTGAAAGGGTTAAGAATACTCCAAATATTTCTTATCGCGGTCCCTACGAGGATTTTAGGGACATAAACTTGTCTCAGGTAATTGGTTTTCTTTATACATCGGAAAGCGATGGGATACCGTGGGTTCTACTCGAGGCAACCGCAGCTGGACTGCCAATTGTTGCGCCAAACGTAGGGGGTATAGGAGAGTTTTTGACAAAAGAAAACTCCTGGTTAATAGATAGATATGATGATGTGCATGCTTATTTGAAATGTGTAAGGCAACTTCTATCCGAGCCGGATATGGCAAAAACAAAAGCGTCTAACGCTTTGCATACCCTACAGAAACAACATTCCGAAGAAGCATTTGCTGCAAGTCTAAGTAGCATTCTCCAAAGGTGAAATCAAAACCGGCGAAAGCTCGCGGATATTTTCTATTAGCCGCTTCGCGTAGTTGCCAAACTGATATTTTTCCAAAACCAATGCTCTATTGGCTACTCCATGTTCCTGGCATATCTCCTCATTTTCTGCATAGAAGAGAATCGCATCGGCGAATTTGGTAAGGTTGCCATAGGGCGCGAGTTGATAGCCGCCGCCATCTAACATTTCCGCCATTCCACCGGCATTAGAAAAAGCTATGACGGGGAGTTGGGAAGCCATTGCATCATGAACTACGCATGGAAATGGATCTTGCCGCGATGGCAGTATAAAAACATCCGAGCCAATAAAGGCTTCTTCTAAACTCTTGCGAGCAGGCAAAAGTTGCACACGATCTTCTAAACCTGCTTGTTTAATATCCCATTTTGCATAATACAAAGGCGAGTGGGAATAAGATGATTCAGTTCCTATCCAGACAAACGTTATTCCACGAGAAAGCCGGCGCGCTAAAACTTCTGTCGCAATGGAAACGAACAGATCAATGCCTTTTCGCATGTCTGGAGAGGCGCATGCCAGAGCGACAAATTCCTCATTTGAAACGCCAATTTCTTTACGAAAAATAGCACGTTTTGTAATGCGATCGAAAGAGCCGAAGTTTTCATCGAGCAAAGCGCTTGGTAATACTGAATGCGGTATCGTCAGGGGGCCGAATGTTTCAACGGCTGCATCGCGAACAAAATCGGCCGGAAAAATTAGCTTGTCGCAGTTGGAAAATGATTCCTTCAGAAAATGGCTTGGGTAGGAATGAATGATTTCATGGACAAGACAAAGGTTTTTGATCCCCAGGTTGTGCGTCACCTGAGCATAGGCACCAGTTTCGATACTATTTAGAATGCATGCGAATGGTTTCGGAAGTCCCAAGTCTTCAAATATGAATTTCAAGTATTTTCGAGCGTCCGCGACTCGCTGAGGATGCTTACTTCTTTTATTGAGCCCATGCATATCCAATACGTGGGCGTAGTTTAAAAATTCATCCTTAACTTCTCCGCCTTTATCCATAAGAACAAAACATTCCCAACCATCAGCAGACATTTCTTTGACAAGACGAAGCAATAGAAGGGGTGCTCCTGATCTATTAGCCAAATGGAGCGTGAAAAATACGGATTTACTGCCATCAGAAAGAAACGACTTGGCGCCATTTCGTATTTTCAGGTGTTTTACAAGGTCAAATAAAGTACGAAGCTGATTCTTATTGAGGATTTTGTTGGTGAGAGCCGATGCAAGCGCTCCATAGACTTCTGCATGAATTGCTTCGCCTTTAAAGTCTCTGAAGCGAACCCTGTGCGAAGGTTCTTTTCCAGAAATTTCGATTCGATCGGTTTTGAACAGGAACTTAAATGCTTCATTTGGATAGATATCGTTAGCCAATCCAAATGTCAAAAAATCCGCAAGCGCATTTTTTACAAGAGGGTGCACTTTTGCTGCGGATAGATATTGTCTTCCCTGTGCATTTTCAGAAAGATACGCGGAGATGTTGTCCTTTTGAATTCGATACCGAACCGCATCACGAGCAATACGAAATTTATGCCATTCATTTAAATATTCGGATACAGGGAAGAAATGGCTTGTCGATCGGCGCTCTGAGGCTCCTGCCCGGAGAAAGTGTTCGAGCGGATTTATGCCACTTGTTTGAAGACTGGTATCTTGGGTTAGATAGCATTCCAGGTCAAACAATGGGTGTGGATCTCGTTTTTGCTTCCAGCCGTCACGCAGGAAATGAGCAAACGGGTTCACATTTTCCGTTAGTACTGCCGAATTTGATTTGGCATAGAATTCGCTATCGAATAGCAAGTTGGGATCGATATGGTCGGATTGCCACTTATCCATATAACCCTCTACCAGCTGTTCTTTGGTGCTGTGGTCCCCGCCTAACTGAGAACGGACAAATTCAAAATCAAATAGATTATTTTTGAAAATTAGATCAAAGTCGCTTTTTTGCTGCTCTAACAGAGCAGTTTTCGCCGGAGTAGATTCGATTGCAAGGAACTTTGCATGGTTCCCTGGATAAGAAGAAGTACTGAGAGCAAATGCTCTATAGAAGATGGGATGAGGAATTACGCCGAGCTTCGCTCCTCGCGTTATGAAATCACAGAGAATGTCGTTTTCTATGTTTTCTTTTGATCTCGTTCTCAAATACCTTTCTTGATCAAAAAATGGACATATCGATCTTCCCTCAGACGCGCCAGTGTGAATATAGTGCACAATCGGATTGACGTGAGCCAGGCCCACGTCTGTATTGATGCGTGAATAATAATGAAGATCGACGAGGGGGTGCGGATTGCGCTTTTTTTTCCATCCCTCTTCCAAAAAATGCACAAGGGGATTTATAGAAGAGAAATCGATGTCGTTATTCGTCTCGACATAATATTTGGTATCGAAAAGCGGATGGGGATCAAGTAATGCAGCAGCGCCTCTTGTTAAGTAATCGTAGACTGCTGATGACCAATCAAACTTAGCATTTGGAATTTGCGAACAATAAAACTCATAAGAAAAAAGACCAAACGCGGTTACGATTCGTTCTTGTTCTTGAAGCGCTTTCAAACGATGGTTCGATATATTCGTTGTTCGGAATTTTTTCAAGAACTCATTGCCACGCTGCGCTTGCTACGCAAAGTTAAACGCCCATGGTTTTCCGTCGCCTAGTTTAACCGACCGCAAGACAAGGTGGTGAACAATCGGTGAACATTTTGCTCTATGTAAGTATTTAGGCAAAGTTTCATTCCTTCGCCTCTTTGAACTTGACAATCTACACAGGGTCAGACCTTTTTAGAATACAGTGGTTTGGAAAAAGCCGTTAGCTTGTCTAGACTAGTTAAGATGTTACTCAGGTGGCTATGACTCGTATTTTGATCTTTGGTGGGACCGGAATGCTGGGTCACAAGTTGGCTCAACGCATGAGCTCAGTAGGCGATACTGTAGTTACCACGCGCGAGCGCTTGGATTTTCCGGCAAAGTTTTTCGAAAATGTTCGCATGGTTGCAGGCGTATCTGTTCAGGATACGGCTTCTGTAAGGATGTGCTTTGATCAGGTCAATCCTGACTTCGTGATTAATTGCGTCGGCATCGTTAAGCAAAAAAAGCAAGCAACGGCAGCTGTCCCCAGTATCGAAGTTAACTCGCTTTGGCCTCATAAGCTTGCAGATTTATCGGCACAACGCCATTGCAAAATGATCACATTTAGCACGGACTGCGTATTTTCAGGCTTGCGCGGTAATTATTCAGAGCAAGACACTCCCGATCCGGTTGATTTATATGGGCGCAGCAAATTGCTGGGAGAGGTCGATAGTGAGGCGACTCTCACAATTCGGACGTCGATGATCGGTCGTGAATTGGCAGGCAATCACGGGCTTTTGGAATGGTTCCTCAGTCATCAAGGCAAGAGAGTGAAGGGCTTCAAGCGAGCTATATTCTCGGGGCTTACGACTAATGCTTTGTCTGATTTGATCGCAGATTTGATAACCAGGCGCCTGAAATTGAGCGGTTTATATCAGGTGGCTTCTGACCCCATTAACAAATTTGATTTACTTTCGCTAATCAATCGGATCTATGGTCTGAACATAGACATTGAGCCTGAGGAGGAGTTCTTTTGCGACCGAAGTCTTAATGGAGAGCGCTTCGAGAAAGTCACTGGAATCAAGATTCCAACATGGACTGATATGATCAGTCAGATGCATAAAGACTTTACTCCTTATTCGGAGCTAAAAGGGACGCATGTTAACTGACAAAAATTTGGTTGTGTTTGGCGGTACGGGATCCCTAGGAAAGCTGCTTGTTAAGCGACTTCTATCGGGTGAATGTGGTGCGCCTAAAAAACTTCTGGTGGTTTCGCGAGACGAAGCGAAACAGCACTACATGCGCCTTGAGATGCAGCGGCTTGCTGAAGCCAGTACAGATGATGTGTTTTATCACAACTACGAAAGAGCGCTTCAATTCCACATAGGCGACGTGCGTGATTACAGTTCTGTTTTGACGGCTTTGCGCAATGCCGACTTCGTATTCAATGCAGCAGCTCTAAAACAAGTTCCGGCTTGTGAATATTTCCCCTACGAAGCCGTTTTGACAAATATCGTTGGTGCCGAAAACATAATTCGTGCTGTGCGTGAAAATCAATTGTCTGTTCGAGCGGTCGTTGGTGTGTCCACCGATAAAGCTTGCAAACCTGTGAATGTCATGGGTATGACAAAGGCTGTTCAAGAGCGTCTCTATGTTCGAGCTAATTTGGATTGTGCTAACACGCGCTTTGTTTCGGTACGTTACGGCAACGTCCTGGCGTCTCGTGGATCTGTGGTGCCGCTTTTCAGAGAGCAGATCGCTCAAGGTGGACCTGTCACAGTTACCACTAAAGAAATGACACGGTTCTTTCTTGGTCTCGACCGAGCTGTTGACACTATTATAGGTGCCTTGCTTCACGGTAACCCTGGTGAAATATTTATTCCCCAAGCCCCCGCCGCCAGAATTATTGATCTTGCTGAAGTATTGATTGCTGATCAACCCATCGAAATAAAAATCACAGGCATTCGACCGGGCGAAAAATTGCATGAGTCGCTAATTTCCGTTGAAGAGGGTTATCGCACCACTGAGCGCAAAGGTTTCTATGTTATTCTGCCTATGCTGCCGGAGTTGCAACCAAAGAAATTCGATGCTTTTCCGCTGGTCGGCAAAGAGTATGATTCGCAGTGTGATCTAATGAGCAAGAAGCAAATCGAAGACCTTCTGAGAGAGTACAAACTTCTTTTGGACGAAGCATCCAGATCTAGAATCAAGGCGAGCCTTGCCGTATGAAAGTGATGACCATCCTGGGCACTCGCCCCGAGATCATCAGGCTTTCGCGAATAATTGAGAAGCTTGACCATTTATCCGATCACACACTCATTCACACTGGTCAAAATTTCGACGTCAATCTAAGCGATATATTTTTCTCGGAGCTGGGAATTCGCAAGCCGGATCATTATCTAGGTGCAGGCGGCGGCTCCTTCGGTACTCAGATGGGACAGATAGTTTCTTTGTGCGAAGAGCTATTTCTTAAGGATAGGCCCGATAGACTGCTTGTACTTGGCGATACTAACAGCGGTCTGTCGGTGGTGCCGGCCAAGCGGATGGGAATTCCGGTGTTTCACATGGAAGCCGGCAATCGATGCTTTGATGATCGAGTACCTGAAGAAGTGAATCGCAGAATCATCGATCACTCAAGCGATATTTTGATGCCCTACACAGAACGCAGTCGTCAAAACCTGCTTGCAGAGGGTATTCCGTCACGGCGAATATTTGTTACTGGCAATCCGATCTGGGAAGTAATTCAGTATTATCGCCAAATGATAGAAGCTTCTCAGATACTTGCTTCTCTAAGTCTCAAGGAAAAAGGGTATTTCCTTGTCACGATGCATCGTGCTGAGAATGTGGATTCGCCCGAACGCTTTAGAAACGTGCTGTCCGCTCTAAGTAGAATCGCTGATCAGCACAAGCTTCCGATCATTGTAAGCACGCATCCGCGAACCAGATTGAGAATGGAGCGATATGGTATCATATCCGGTGATTCTCTAATTCGCTTTTTGCAACCATTTGGATTTCCAGACTTTCTTCGTCTGGAGCAAGACGCGCTCTCTGTAATTACCGATAGTGGCACCGTTCAGGAGGAATGCAGTATTCTCAAAGTGCCAAACGTCACTATTAGAGATAGCACCGAACGTCCTGAGACCGTTGAATCTGGTAGCAACATAATTAGTGGCGTAGAGCCTGACTTTATCGTCCGCAGCACCAATATGGCGATTAATCGCAAGTCGAGCTGGAAGGCACCGGCTGAATATCTGAGTGAAACTGTAAGCGACACCGTAGTAAATATACTGCTCAGCTTTATCCATGAGGGAGCGCAGATGGCCGCTCTAAGCTCATGATCATGATTCGCGGGGCTGATTCTGCAAAAACTACTCGACCTAAGGTCGCCCTTGTTTCGACCTCGGTGCCGCCGTCGGCAACAGGTCAAGCAAAAGTAATCGGTCATTTATTTTCCGACTGCCAGCCTGATAACTGTATGTTTTTGACTGATGATATCAACTCCGAACAGGTTAGAGAATCTGAGTTGAGCACAGCGAAATGTGTTCACTTCCCGGCGCCCAATTTGCACAAGGGACCTTTGGACTCGACCTGGAAAAATAAGCTTAAGACAGCTGAGATGTTATACGCGGAAATCCGTAAGAGAGCAGATTTGATAGTCGCTAGTACAGCGTCTTTCAGTCCTGACGTTTTAGTGGCATGCACCGCTAGTAGGGTAGATCTTCCAGCATCCTGGTGGGCGAGCCGGGCTTTAAGAGTTCCGTTAGTGGCGTATCTTTTTGATGATCCCGTCATGCAATGGGCGGACGGACGTGATCGCGTCTTCGCATCTTTTATGGAAGCAGTCTGGTCCAAAACGGCAAGAGCTATAGTGACGCCGAATGAAGGAATGTCCAAAGTATTTTATGAAAGAAGAAGAATTCGTCCAACTGTTATTCGCAATCCAGTAAGCCCCAAAGCATTTGGGCGGCCTAACTATTTAATGCAAAGCGGGCGTCCGGTCAGACTGGTTTATACAGGCTCTATCTATGGAGCACAAGCTGATGCGGTCCTGAAAGTCCAGGAGGTACTTGATTCTTTCAAAGGTGCTTACGAGCTGCATATTTATACGCCACAATCCGAGGATCATATGCGGTCATTAGGAATTCAATCGCCGTTCATTAGCTATCACGCTTATATTGATGGTGATGAAATATATGATATTCAAAAAAACGCTGATATCCTTTTGTTGCCCCTGGCGTTCGATCTTCGGATGAGGGCTGTTTTGCAGACCGCGGCGCCTCAAAAGATGGGCGAATATCTGGCAAGTGGGCGCCCGATTTTGGTGCATGCGCCAGCTGATACTTTTGTAGCCAATTTTTTCAAAGCTAATCATGCTGGAGTGCTTGTTGATAAGCCGAGCTCAGAAGATTTGGTGGGGGCTTTGAATCAGATCTGTGACAACGAATTGCTGCGCAAGAAAACTATCGACTCGGCCCAAATAGCGGCTGAGGAATTTTCAATTGAAGTTTCGCGTTCGAGATTCTGGGAAGTAGTTCAAAAATGCGCCTTCTCAGCAAATAAAGGCGCGACGCGCTTAAACCGCCGCTAAGGAATTTTACACCGAACATCTCGCAGCTGAATCGCATTCCTAGTTGGCTTGCAGCGGTAGTAATAGTCGATGGTTTCCCCAATCGCAATGACCTCCTCGGATTAACAAGGTTTGCTGAGGATCGTCAAATACGGACAATGCAATTGCATTGGCGCCCGCTAGTGCATCGTTTGGAATCTTGAAGCGATCGCACCACACGGCACCTTTGAATAATGGGAACGTTTGAGGTAAGAGGTGATGATCATACTGACTCGAGATTGATCCATTACGATCGACGATGTGAACACCAACAGATTTCGCCTTTTCTGAATGTTCAGCAGCGCACCAGAAAGCCTTTATTTCGATACCGTCGGTGCACCTTCGCTCATACAAATTGAGGAGTCTCACCGAGTCTCCAAATAGTATGTTTTGAGATCCACTCGCTTCGGTACATCCCCTGGTTTGCTGACAAAAAGGTAATTCGTCCATTGCCTCAATAAACCATTGTCCACAGACCACGAGAACGAGGAGCAGTAAAGGCAATGAGACAAGAGACTTAAGCGTGAGTTCCGGGGTTTTGGGAGAAGCAAGTAGTAACCGCCGAAACACGAACGCTCGATCGTTCCCAGGCTCGGATAGCGTCGCACCATCAGCGGTGCTTTTGCCCAAGATGTAGCGATTTCCCCATTGAATAATTTGGTGGCGCCACGGCTGTTCAATCCAGGTATAAGCTAAAAGTGATGCGACGAGGGTAAAGGCGCAAAACGAGACAAATCCTAATATCCCAAGCGGCTTCAGATCGTAATGGTGAAATGCCAGGCATTGTATGAAAACATCATGCAAAAGATAAGTTGCATAACTCGCTTCGCCCAAAGCAATCAGAGCCCCATTCTTGAACAGCCTTGCCAGAAACCCCTTCTGACGAGCTAAAGTGTATATGAGGATAGCAAATATCAAAACACCAAGACATCTTTCTATAATTGGTGCCAACGCGCTTGGCGCTCCTACTAAAAGATGCCCGCAAATGGTTGACCAGCATATAAACGCGGCAATGAATATGATTTCGATAGCAGACGATAACCAGAAATCGAGTCTCGCTTCAATTAGATGGTTCGCTCCAAATTTGATGAAATACCTCGCGGCTGCCACACCCATCACAAAGTCAGGCAGGTGCGCTATAGGGCATACCCCATAAAAATACTCAAGATTTGTCGTCTTACTATGGACGCAAAGTAACCACATGAAGAATATAGATGAGACTAACCAGGGCCAAACCTTCTTGGCGGAAGTGAAGACGATGAGCGGAAACGCCACATAGAAAAAAACCTCTGCCGAAAGCGAATATGCCGGCGGGTTAAAAGCATAGTAAATTCCGCGGTCTGTGAACCAGGACTGCAGGAGAAAAAGGTTTGCAAGCAAAATCGGAACAAAGTTTGGAGAACTGACGTGAAAATAACTGACAGGCCCAAGAGAGAGCGCAAGAAAGAGGCAGAACCAGTAGAGCGGAACTACTCTGGCCACCCTGGCAATCAGATACTTGAGCGTATCGACACGATTGCCTAACGTTCGATAATGGTAGGTTAGAACGAAGCCGGAAAGACAATAAAACGCCGGAACAATAAGACCAAAAGAGTTGGCCAGTTGAGAATCGTACAGGTGGGGCAAAAACCGTCCGCGATAGTGGATGCAGACGATCGCTATGGCCAAAAAAAATCTGACTGATGTTAGCGCCGGAATTGCAGGGGCCCTTTGGCTTCCAAGCGCATTTTCATGTGGCGGGAACTCCAGGCGCGCAGATTCCATTTGATCGAATGCGCTCTCAGGATCGCCAGTACGTTGTTTCGTTTGCTCTTCAGCTTGATGGTAAGACTTAGCCAATCGTTAGTGCTCGCCCTCGCTGTCCTGAGAAATCTAACAATCTTAGACACTTAGGTGCCGACTCTCCAGTGATGCGGAATTAAACTATGCGCGCAAGACTGAAGATCAATACTGCGCAGCGACTTACTAACTGTGAATTTGGATTGAGCGTCTCGTGGCAATCCTGGTCCAACGTTTCTCTTGACGACCTGACTTTGCCATTTTTTGGAAATAAACTTTTCCAGGTAGCTAGAAAGGTCCCCAGGCTATGGATAACAACATTACACCGGTGCAATTCGCCCCTGAAGGCGCAGCAGGATTCGATAACTCGCCCTTTTATGACATGCGAATACAAATTAGCGTGCCTGGTTTTGCAGCCGCCAGAGATAAAGCCCAAAAGGATGCTCTTTCCTACGCCCACTCCGATCAAGGATTGGTCGCAACAGGAAAATTGCCGAGCCTAAACTTACTCGTGCACAAGAAAGAGCGCCCCAATGCTGATGAGAAAGTCAGAATAGGAAAGATGCTTGTCGAAGCTAAATACGATAAGCAAGGACGTATTGCTGATTTAAAAGTTGATTGGGGTGATGGTGGAACGGAAGAAGTGAAATTTGTTAATGGCAAAATGATTTCCGATCATGACACCGGTACTATGGATCTTCTCTTTAACTACGACAGTCAGGGTCATGTTACTTCCGAAACGCTTGACACAGGGATCACTCGCAAACAATATGAGTTGACCCCCAACGGTACTTTAACTGCTGCTTCACTCAGCAGAAAGGGAGTTACTTTTCAATCGATAATCAACAAGCCTCATGAGCACTCAATTCAGCAAGTTAATATGCTCGGTGATGCTTATAAGTTCCGGTACAATGACAAACTACGCTTCACATATGGTACCGCCACCATCGGTACTCGACAGTATGGTGTGCAACCAGATGGGCAGGGCCAAGGTCTTTTAGTAGATCTAACCCAAGCCTAATTATCAATAGGCTGACATACGTGATTTGTAATAAGCTCGCAGCGGCTTGCTGGGCGGATTGCCCATAACTGCCATTGGGATCAGCCCACATTGCTCTTCGATACGCACCTTGGGCTTCCGGGATGCGATTGAGCCTGGCGTAAGAAAACACCACTTGCGGTGACTTTCTTCTACCGATCGAATAATCGTTGCGATAACACGTTCACCCACGGATCCATCAAGTTTGCTTTTCTAGCTGAGGTGATCAGTTTCTTGAATCCGATTATGTCTTCTGCACTTTTGGTTTCGAGATTTATAGCCATCGCATCTAGTGGCTGTGGAAATGATTCTGGTACTTCCATTCCATGTATGCGCAGAGCCATGATTGTAAACACACATTTGGAGCAAATTCCGCAGTTTTCATCACGGGTATTTGCACTAAAGCAAACTCTAAGTTTGGAAAAACCTTCTTCCCATTTTGCAATTTGTTTGAACTTTTGCACACGAGTTACGGCTGCACCATCATGGACAATTTTGAAACTATTGCTTGAACACAAATAGTCTGTTATTGGATTTGAGCCCCAGGGTGTTTTTAGCGTGTTGTAGTCTAGACCACTCGCGATTAACCCTTGACCATAACGGCGATTTAGCAGCATCAAACAGGAAGCCACACCTGCGATGTGAGTATCTTCCCAGTCCGGGTTGAGAGTCATATGGTTCGTAGACATGGTGATGAGTTCCATGCCAACACTTGCAAGCGTCTCCCTTGCCTTTTGAGCCGCGCGTTCGAAAGCATCGCCTTGTTCAAGGGGTATGTCGAAGCCATGAATGAGCAGTCCTGCTTCGAGGTTGCGTTGCCACCTTCTTGGGCATAATCCTTTTTTGTGACTGAGTATGGTGTAGCAACTGTCGGCACCGCCTGTGAAGGCAGCGACGGCTAATTCCGGATCATCAGCTTGCGCAGTTTCGACTTCATCAGAGCCGACTATATCTACTTGCTTATATAAACCAGGCCGCCAGCAGGACCACGCCGCTTGAAATTCCGTTAAATTCCTTAGGAGTGACGGCGATACTCGACCGTGAACTAAACAATCGAAACCTAGTTTCATAAAATTAAACACATTTGCCACCACTAAAGGGTCGCAACTGTCCGTGACAAAAGCGGCATATTTGCCGGGTATTCGGTACCAAAGATTGGTGATGCCGGATTGTGGACTCTCAACTACCGTGCTAATGGTTAGAGAACCGTCCACGCCTACTATCGGCTCTTCTAGCCATAAATGGGACTTTCGGTTAGACATACCTATTTAGAAATTCCTGGTTCAACAAGTGGTAGTTCAACCTAAGGATAATGTTTCTGGTCAGCTGGTGTCGATGGTAATTGACATCGTAAAATCATGTTGACAGTTGACTGCACTTCCAGGGTATTATTTCTGAGCTGGTGCCGTTCTATTTACTAGTCAAGAGGGGTTCAAATGATCGAACAAGTCACTCAAAATTTTTCAGTCAAATTGAATGAGATTCAAGAGCCATTCGAGTGTGCAGGGCAAATCGAACATCCTCTTCTCAAAAAGGTTGTTTTGAACGTTATTGATGAACCTAATCAAGATCTTTGTGCTCACACCCAATTTCCTGACTCGTAAATGAAGTTGCCCAGGCCGTCTGACGAACTCTCAGTTACTACTGCTGATAAACGTACGTTCCTAAGCCCGATCTCCTCGTATATTTTGAAAGTCGCGAGTAGGTGCAATCTGAATTGCACCTATTGTTATATGTACAACCTTGGGGACAACAGCTATAAGCAGCAGCCGGTCTCAATGTCACAAGACGTGGTTGATGCCGCTATCGCAAAAATAGCGGAGCACGCTTCCCTTCACGGTCTAAAAACAGTTGTTCTCATATTTCATGGTGGCGAACCACTTTTAGCGAGTAAAGATTTTTACCGTGAATTTGTAAGTAAGGCGAAGTCCGCTTTTCTTCCAAACATAAAGCCACGCTTTGTTATGCAAACTAATGGAACGTTGCTATCGCCTGAATGGCTTGAACTTTTCCTTGAACTCGGCATTTCCTTTGGTATAAGCCTTGATGGCACACCGGAGGCTCATGATGCTAATCGCCTCGATCATCAGGGACGTGGATCATACAAAGCTGTAATCGATGCATTGGGGTTAGTTAAGTCGGACAACCGATATGCAGATCTGTTCCAACTCAATCTCACGGTGATTAATATTGAATCCGATCCGCTTGTCGTTTATAGACACTTGCGTGCTAACGGATTGAAGGGTGTCGAATTTCTTTTTCCAGATGGAACTTACGATCACCTTCCGCCTGGTAAGACCTTGAATGGCGAAGAAACTCCGTATGCGGATTGGCTCATTCCCATCTTTGACGAATGGTTCGATAATCCAAATACCGATTATCGCATTCGTTTATTCGACAACATAATGCGTTTGGTTTTTGGCAGCCGATTTTCTACAAGCGATATAGGCGGAAACAAAAACGGCTATGTTGTTATAGAAACTGATGGCGGTATCGAACCAGTTGATTCGCTAAAAGTATGTGGTGAAGGTTTTACCAAGCTTGGAATAAACGTAACCCAAAACAAGATCGACGATATCTATGATTCCCCGCTCGCTCAATCCTTCATTGCAGGTGCAGATTCTCTTTGCGAAACGTGCAAAAGATGCCCTATTGTCGATGTATGCGGTGGCGGTTATATGCCTCACCGGTATAGGGAAGAAAATAGCTTCGATAATCCTTCGCTCTACTGCAAAGATCTCATGAAGTTGATAGCTCATATTCAGGAAAAAGTATTGATGAATTTACCCGTTAAACTGCGGCAGAGTCTCAAACTGGCCACTCTCACTGAACTAACCGAGAATAATTCTTCTGTTCAACCACAAGTAACTGTCATCACATAGAGCTTCGTCCTGAATAATGGTTTCCCCCTGCATATCTGTAATTACAACGTTCCACAGTGAAGGACGCCTCGCTAAAGCAACTATCGAATCCTGGGAATTGGCTTTTCATGAAGCTTCTAATCACGATATTCGAGTTGAGTGGATATGTATTCTAGACAATCCGGATGAAGAAACAAAACGAATTTGTGCTGCCCTTTTGCCTGATGAAGCAAGAGTGTATGAAGTCGATCTCAACGATGCGGGTAATTCGCGCAATTATGGAGTTGAAATTGCATTAGGGCAATATATTTGTATTAGCGACGCTGATGACCTCGTAAGCAGTAATTGGCTTGTAGCATCGCTGGACTTTCTAAGAAACAAAGCTGAGCCAATAGTTGCTCATGCGAGTCTTTGTGTTTTCTTCGAGCGCGAATTGCGTCTTGCGCATTTGCCTGAAGTCACTGATGGAGAACAGACGAAAGAGCGATTGCTCGGCTCTAACCTGTGGACTGCTCTAAGTTTTGGCAGGCGCGAAATATTTCAAAATGTGCCGTATAAATGCGTTGATGCTACCGGCGGTTATGGCTACGAAGATTGGCTCTGGAACTGCGATACTGTTAGCAAGAACATAATTCATCGGATTGTACCGGATACAATCCATTGTGTCAGGCTTAAGGCATGGAAGCCGTCATTGCTTTCAAATTACAAAAAATACAATTGCGTTATGCCGGCGAGCGATTTATTCCAACCGCACTACAAAGAGCATAACCATGCCTAGTCTAGAAGATCTAACAATTCCGGAAAGCGAACTTCTGAAATTTTTGCAAGAAAGCAGAATTTTTGATATTGAATATTATTTGAGCCAGGGCGAGCTAGATCTTAAAGAAGCATTCGATCCGATTTTGCACTATATAAGAAGCGGGGCAAAGCAAAACCTCAATCCTCATCCTCTATTCAGCACTTCATTTTACACAAAGCAGGTCCCTGAATTGATGCAAACGGATGTAAATCCGCTGTATCACTTTTTGCGCTTGGGCGCGGCTGAGGCACTTAAACCTCACGAATTCTTTGATTCTGCATTCTACTTATCCTCGTATTCGGACGTAAGAGAAAGCGGAAAGAATCCGCTCATCCATTATTTGAGGCATGGCTCAAAAGAAAAACGACGAGCGAATGACTGGTTCGATAGCGAATTCTATTATGTTTGTTTTCCAAATCTCAGTAAAAATGGAATTGATGCGCTTGTGCATTATGCCAAAACCGATGCTCAACTTCAGCCGGATTTCGAAACCGCAATATTAATCAGAGACAGTGGCATTTTCGATGCTGAATTTTATGAGACCCAGAGAGGAGATAACCCGATAAATGAATTGGGTTCGATCATGCACTATATTCGCATTGGCGCCGCTCGCATGCTTGACCCAAACCCGTTGTTTGATACTTCCTTTTATATCGACGCAGTTCCTTCACTGTTGAAAAGCAATGAAAACCCCCTTGTGCACTTCCTTCGAAGCGGTATAAAAGATGGTCTGGATCCTCATCCATATTTTGATGCCAATTATTATTCAAACCAGAATGAGGATATGAAAAGTTATGAACGAGGGCCGTTACATCATTATCTTTTGTATGGCGCAAGGGAAGGGCGCAATCCAAATAAATGGTTCGACTCGCGATTTTATGCAGAACTTTATCCTGAAGTGCAAGCATTTGGTATAAACCCACTCGTTCATTATGTACGATTCGGCGAAGCAGATGGAAAATATACGAAACCGAAGAATGCTTATGCACTTTCTACGGAAGCATCTAAGCAGTATTTGATTCTGCGACAAATGGAGCCGCTTTTGCCGCCATTATCGAAACTATCTTCGCTTTCTGTGTATTCCTATTCCAAACCTTGCCCTGAGGCGCTGGCTTATCTAAAGCTCGGAAAATTGATAGATAAGGCATTCGATAATTTGTACGTAGTTGGCAGTCTTCAAAGCGAAGATACTCAAAAAGCGCTCAAATACACGCTTGAAAATAATACGGAGAGGGGGCTTATTCTATCGATTGATGCGAATCCCAGTTCATCGCGATTTTTTTACGACGAAAACTTACAAATAATAGATTTTGAAAAGGTGTTTCCTGAGTTGGCAATTACTCAGCGCGTGTCCGTACTTTTGCGTTTGATTATTCAGTCCCAACCGCGTGTGGTGCACAATTATGAAAGTGCTGTATGTTGGCAAGTCTTTGAAAAATATTTCAAACAAGTGAAAGCTTTCACCGCCTGCTATGCCACATTATGCGATTGGCGCATCGATGAAGAAGGAGTTGAAAGCGGAGAATTTACCCGTTCTTTCAACGCTTGCGCTGAACACCTCGATAAAATATTCATTCCCAGCGCTAAGGAACTCGAAAGACTAACAAACCTATATTATTTGCCGGAAACTGTGATTTCCAAAATTGTCCAAATGACCCTTCATAAAACGCCTTCCCCTCTATGACCAGGCCAGATATTTCAGTAATAATGACTTTTAAGTCGATCGGACGGCTTGCCGAACCAACTTTGCAAGCAGTTAAATCTGCGATTTCATTCGCTACTAATAAAGGATTGGCTGTAGAGGTTATCTTTATACTGGACCAGCCGGATGAGGAAACCGAATCCATTTGCAAAAGTCATTCAGACGAAATTACTAAACTAATCAAAGTCGACTTTGGTTCTGTAGCACTTACCCGTAATTTCGCTTCAGAAAGGGCAGAAGGTTCTTTCCTGGCGCACCTGGATTCAGACGATTTAATTAGTGAAAATTGGCTGTACGACTCTTTCAAGCTGTCACAAGATGAAGGTCAGCAAAGTATTTTTCATCCGGAAACGATAATCCACTTCGACGGCAATCAGTTATTGGTTAAAGCGATCGAAAGCGACGACATGGATTTTTTGGCAGAGCATATGTGGCCCGGTACACTTTGGAACGCTCATACATGTGCCCGTCGCGAAATTTACCTCGAACATCAATTCCCGCATTTCGATCGAGAAAGTGGTTTCGGATACGAAGACTGGCATTGGACGTGTGCAACGCTTGCAGCCGGGGTGAAGCACAAAGTGGTGCCCGATACTTTGTACTGTTACAGAGTAAAGACCTGGAAAAATTCTTTGTATAGCGATTTAGCGAACTCAGATTCTATTCTTGGACGAAGCAATCTCTATAACTTAGCCTACCAAGGAATCAGCTAGATCTTTCGCCTGTGGTGTGGAATTCGCCATTTGCACAAGGGCACAGCCCGACATCCAGGGTGATCAAAGCTTTCCAAAATCAGACGACATCGCGGTTGTACGCGATGTCGTCCATTAGAACTTGAATCAGGTAGTTCTGACTACTTCAGAAACAACAAGTAAGTCTTCGGGCTAAGCAACAAGCTTCCCAGAACATTGTTGTTAAACGGATCGGCACCAAATGCGCCTACAGCTCCTGGTGCAAAGAATGCAAATTGCGGAGTTGGTGGGAATGTTTGATTAGCGCTAAGCACTGTAAGCTCGCCGGCGCTAACCTGTTTTGTCAGGCCGTTAGCAAAAGTGAGGTAGTTGATATTGCTGCCTGTATAGGGAGTACCCGGAACACCCAGCACATTGAAAGGATCTTTTCCGAACGCAAATGTGAAATTTCGTCCGGTGTTTACGGTCAGACCACCCATGTTGAGGTAACCGGCACCTCCCAGTGAACCAGCTGTAATTGGTCCGTTGAAACTTTTGACGGCACCGTTATAGCCACCAGCAAACGCTGCATTGTTTTGAGTTAAGAACGCACGAGTTGCACCCGATAGATGGAACCCATTCAAAGATAAAGGAGCAGGTGCTATTCCAATGGTGGGTGTTCCATTGATAAAAGTGAGAGTATTCGGTCCACCGCCGCCTGAGCCAACCTGAATTGAACCTTGAGCAGCATATATCAGGGGTGAGCCTGGGTTAAGCTGTCCGTAAGCTGTACCGGTTAGCGTTCCACCGACAATGGTGCCACCACTAAAGGCCCCAAAACCAGCTTTCGCTCCTGCTGCGGCGAAGGCACCATTGACTTGAAGGAATGCTCTTTGTGCGCCACTATGTCCAAGACCGGTAAGAAGACCGGAGTGAAGTGCCGCATTAGTTACGACGGCATGATGTGGAAGTAAGAAATTTGTGGGAGCATGGGCTTGTACTTGGGTGGTCGAAGCCGCACCGAGTAAGCCAGCGAAAAGAGTTGACAAAAGGACGCTCTTCAGTCGCATTACAGTTCTACCTCTTTTAAGGGTGGGGAAAAATCCTTACCAAACGATTGCCAAAATATTATCTCGTGTATTTCATTTACACTTCAATCCTTGACTACGCTTGAAATGCAGTCGCAGGGTATCTCCCACGGGATCCACAACTAATTTTTCAAGGCAGGGCGGAGTTTTGTAAAGGTTGGAATATGAAACGCTAACGGAAATCACATTTTTCTATGGCCGCTTATTCAAGACATCAAGGGTTTGAACATCAAGAGCTTGATCCTTGACTACGTCCAGGATGGCAGACCAAATGATCTGAGCTTGTAATGATTACCTTCATATGGTGCGGTCGGATGTGGGAACAAAATTCGCGCAGACCTAAGTAGAGTGCATTTTCCGTTGTGTATGCCGGTCTAGCAGACATTGCCACCACTGATAGTGCAAGCTTTCGTTTCACGGAGTTCACTTGATGGGTGAAATCGCTGCAACTCTCGTATCTTGATTTGTATAGTCTCGTAGATAACCCACATATAATTATCTTTTTTATTGAAAGACAGCAAGGCAAGCTAAAATTACAAGGTTGCCAATAAGTAGGTGGGATTCTCGCGATTTCAAGTTCGTCGATGGTAGCTATTCGAGAAAGCCATGCCACTGTAAGTAGTTCGCTGGCGCGACCTGGACATATAAGGAGCCTAACTTCATTGAGGTTCTTCGCGGCTGCAATGATCGTTCTTTACCATTCAAATGAAAATTTTCCGATAGACAGAACCGGCTTGATCAAATCTTGTGCATTAGACCAAGGAGTAAGCTTTTTCTTCGTCCTATCAGGATTCATTCTCTTTTATTCATATCAAACATTAGGGTCAAACCGTCAAGTCGCCGACTTTTTGTTTGCTCGGTTTGCAAGGATTTGACCTGTTCATATTTTTGCGGCACTGTTGTTCGTCGCTATGGGCGCAGGATGGTGGTACCCAATCGGAGCAGCAATTCCATGGATCACACTTTCGAATGCGTGTCTGGTGCAAGCTTGGATTCCCTATCCTAGCTCGTACTTCTCGTTTAACGCTCCATCATGGAGTGTGTCCGACGAGTGGTTTTTTTTATACGATGTTTCCCTTTCTTGTTAGGAACTGGGCGAAGACCTGGTACGTGAAGTTGGGATGCTCAGCAGCAGTTGTCGTTTTACTTTTTCGCGTTTGCGAATATCTGAGATATCACAGCCATCTGAATATCTTCCTGGTTTTTCATGCGCTCCTCTACACAAGCCCGCTAGCCAGACAGTTTGAATTTGTGTTAGGAATGGCTACAGCACATATTTTTCTTAAAGCCCGTAAAATAAACATTTCTAGCACCACTGCTACCGCTCTCGAAATTCTTGCGTTAAGCGGTGTTCTCTTAAACCTGATTTTTGTGTCAGCTCTGCTCGCTCCTGTGCTTAAAATATCCCTTGAGCCGTTCTTTCGTTGGTTAGTACATTCGAGTGGAGCACCATTCTATGTCTGCTTGATCGGAGTAATAGCTCTCGAAAAGGGTATTTTTTCAAAAGCGCTTTTGAATCGTCCTTTAATATTTTTGGGAGAAATTAGTGTAGATTCCGGAAAGTCTCGGCACCTGAATCCGGTAATTGCCGGCAGGCAATTCCAGTAATTACCGGCACCGGATTCCGCTAATTGGCGGCAGCTTGTCAGCGGCATATAAATCTGGGATTTGCTTCTTCGATTGACGCAGTCCAAATCAAATCGGACTCTCTCAGTGGGTTAA